>MDTB01193352.1_pt1 | contig 16334 bp, 16 predicted proteins | sample 811161 | NCBI WGS metagenome assembly MDTB01 (sample SAMN05326650, study PRJNA326480) | marine metagenome | isolation source: seawater | place: Mediterranean Sea | collected 2009 | reverse complement strand
GGTGATGAAAATTTATATTTTGATTAATTTGTGTTTTGTTATTGGGCCCAAACATTCTAGAATTATAATGCACGACAAATAAAAAATAAAAACGTTTAAAAAAAAGATATAATTTCAGGCGATCAAAATAATAATATGAAAATAAAAAAAGCTTTAATTACAGGTATATCTGGTCAAGATGGTGCATATCTTGCAAATCTTTTGCTGAGCAAAGATTATGAAGTAATTGGAGTTGAGAGAAGAACTGCATCTAATGATAATTTTAGATTAAAGTATTTTAACATCCATGAAAAAATTAAACTTTTAAAAATTGATCTTTGCGAGCATGCACAAGTCACCAAACTTATTCAGGAGGAAGGTTTTGATGAAGTATATAATCTCGCTGCTCAGTCTTTTGTAGGCTCATCTTGGGAAAATCCTATTACAACATCAAATATCAATTCTATAGCAGTTACGAATATACTTGACTCAATTCATAGATTTTCAAGTAAAACTAAGTTCTACCAAGCTTCAACTTCAGAAATGTTTGGTAAAATAATGGATGAAAGCCAATCTGAATCTACACCTTTTTATCCTAGAAGTCCTTATGGAGTATCAAAGCTGTATTCACATTGGATGACTCAAAATTATAGAGAAAGCTATGATCTATTTTGTTGTTCAGGTATTTTATTTAATCATGAATCCCCTTTGAGAGGAAATGAGTTTGTTACAAAGAAAATTGTATCTGCACTTTGCAGTCAGAGAAAAGATCCAGATATCGTTCTCAAGCTTGGAAATATAGATGCTAAGCGTGATTGGGGTTTTGCCGGTGATTATGTAGAAGCGATGTATTTAATGATGCAGCAGTCCCATCCTGAAGATTTTGTTATTGGTACTGGTATGACTCATTCTGTAAGAGATTTTTGTAATTTAACACTTGATCAGCTTGAAGTAGAATATTCTTGGTCTGGAAGTGATCTGGATGAAAAATGTTTTGATGCAAATGGAGATATAATAATTGAAATCTCAGAAGAATTTTTTAGGCCAGCAGAGGTTGATGTACTTCTTGCAAATCCTAAAAAAGCAAAATTAAAGTTAGGCTGGGAGCCCAAGACAACTATTGAAGATCTCGTTGCAAAGATGATTGATTATGAATTAAAAACTCTTTGATTCATATCATCAAAAAAGATCTTATAACAAATATAAATACCTATATTAAAAACTAAAAAAACTATTACTTCTGCTGTTCCATAGGAATGTATGGAGATAAAAACCATTTGTAGAAAAATTAACGAGCTAAACATTATCAAGCAAAACATATTATTCTTTATATTTCTGATTGCATTGCAAATTAGTGACATTAAAACACCGGAAATAAAAGGCATTATAATAAATCCAATTTTTCCTAAGTTCATGCTCCATTCAGCAATTGGAGTAAATCCAAATGATCCGAAATCCTGAGATCCTAAAAAATAGATTGTCAAAAAAGTATCATAATCAATTTGTTTTTCAATACCTCCAAGAATGCTTGGAGGAACTAATATAAGAAATAATTGCTTAAAAGATTCCAAAAAAGACCTAGAGCCTGAAAAGTAACTTTCCTGTCCTAGATAAAGATTAAGCCAAGTTAGATTATCAAACCTTTTAATAATTTCAATAATGAAATCAACGAATTCAAAAGATTGAAATTGCAAAAGTATGTAATAAATACTGCCCAAATCAGAAACACCAAAAAATGCAATAGTTCTATAAATTCCAAGAAATGCCAGTAAAAAGAATCCTACTGAAAGACCTAGTAATAATGTTAAATTAGATATTAACTTATCATTATAAAGAATGAATATAATTGCAATGAAGGGAATGAAGACAATACTTCTTTGACCGAAAGGTAATAGAATAATAACTAAAAAAATTGATATTAAAATAAATAAGAATTTCTTAAAAAGCGAGTCTTTAAAATCTCTAAAATAAAAGATCAAAAGGCTTATTACGGACAAATTTATAAGCCATATAGATAAATTTCTTAAATAATAACCGCCTGTAAGTGAGATTATATCGAATCTAAATTGCAGAGGGTTTAATAATGCCTCAATAAAACCATATCCGGTATAAATAAAAATTAAAATATAGAAAAGCATTCCACAAACTAGACAAAAAAGTGCAAATCTAATTCTATTAAGATTATTTGCTTTGCTTTGTTCATTAAATGCAAAAAACTTAAATTTTTCTTTATTTGATACTAGCGTGAACCCCAAAAACCAAAAGAAAATTACAACATTGATAACCGTTAACAGATAACTGTATTCTTGCATCATTAGCTCAGGTCTCTGATCACCAGTGAATATCAAAAATATTGGGGAAGCTATATATTGAATCAATATAGAGGTAAATAAAATGATAAACAAAGGAGAGAATATTGTTATTCTGTTTATGTAAGCAAATAAAATTATTTGAAATAAACTAATTAATATAAGCATATTAAGATATTAAATTATTTTTTATCAAAGATATAACCTCTAATTTTTCCATGGATTTTGTTTTATTTATAAACTCTAAGCCAAGATATCTTAAATTTTGATTATTAATACTATCCAATACATCATGCATTATCATGATTTCTTTACCAATATTAAAACTTAAATCATCTATTAAGAGTTTATTCTTAATTTGGGTAATGTCATGTAAAAGATTAATCTTCTGTTGAGGTGATCTTGTTAAAAACAGTGTCTTTTTGTTTGAGGACGAGATGTTCTTCTCCAACCAAAAGCTTGTCTTAAAGAACTCAGAAATGGGTCTTACAGAGATAAAAATAGTTACAATATCATCAGAATTTAAGAAATGAGCAGCAGCATCACAAAGATTTTGATTTGCGTCTAAAAATCTTTTATCTTGATTGGCGCTTTCTCTGGTTAATGCCAAAGTATTATCAATATCAAAAACAAGAAGGGTTTTATTTTTATCAATATTTTGGATATATCTTTTAAATAAAATTCTAAGAAAGAAGTAGTAAGCTTTATGAAAAATTTCCCTTAATCTTTCCAACTTAATTGGCCTCTGATCATCCAAAAGAAAACTCTAACAAAATATGTAAATAATGCTAGAGGGACTAAAAAGATTATTGACCTTAATAATCCAAATTTATAAATTGAAAAAAACATGGCATCTTTTAGATATATCCAAGAGATTCTGATCTTGCCCATTTTTTTCGTGCTAAATCTGTATAAATGCTGAACAAATGATGAATCAAGATAGGATAATTTATAACCTTTATTTCTCAAGAAATCACATAAATAATCTTCTGTATAATAAAAGTCTAACTTCTCATCAAAGACCCTATTTGGTTCCAAAGCTTCTCGTTTAAGAAGCAAACATGAGTCTTGGAGTACATCGGGATCAAGAATTTCTGAATCTAGATCATACTCTTTATCTATATAGTTTTTATTTGACATAAGTCTCATGATAAATCCCAAGAAGGTATAGTCATGAAATAAACGCAAAAATGTTGTTTCCTTTTTTGGTATTCTTTCAATTTCTTCATTTGATTTTATGCTTTTAGGAGCAACTGCACCTATTGCACTAACTTCTAGAACTTTAACCGCTTTGTTTAGAAAGTAATTATCTTTTAAGTAAACATCATTGCTTAAAATTAATACTAAGTCTCCAGAGGATTTTCTAAAAAGCTTATTGTATGCTTTTGTAAAAGTTAAATTTTTGTCATTTCTCAGTAGATGTATCCTGCTATCTTTCTTTATTCTTTCGAAGGTATTATCTGAAGATCCATTATCCAGAACAATAACCTCTATATCAAAGTTTTCATTGAGCTTCTGGTTAAAAACTCCTTGAATTGTTTTTTCAATTATTGCTTCACCCTCATATGTAAGGATCAAGATTGAGACCAATTTTTTTTTACTGCTCACTTTGATCTTCTAAAAAGTCCTTTATTACAAAATCTTCTCTTGAAAAAAACTTATACCAAGAAGCTATTTCATCAACAGATTTTTCAAAATTGAATTCTGACTTAAAGTCCAAAGTATTTTTTATCTTTTCTGAGCAAATATAAGTCTTGGCTTTCATATCTTTTATGCAATATCTATCCAAAAAAGAATAATCTTTGTTACTAGATTTTAATGGTTCAGAGTATGAAATACTCTTATCAGATCTTCTAAATCTCCCATAGAAATTTCTATATAATGTGGATAAAAGTAGATCATTCCTGAAAATATCAAGTGACTCATTTGAAAGAAGTACCTTCTTAAGACTTGAAAGAGCATTGGGCAACATTTTTCTTGTCTTTAAACTATTTATTCTTTTTAATTCTAAAAAACTTACCGCTTCATTATTGCTCGTACCTAAGATTTTATTAAATCCTCCAATTAGTTTTTCCCAGGTCAGTTCTTTTTCACCGTTGATATTGAAATCTTGATTATATGCTTGATCATTAAGAATGCTGATCTCAATAGCTCTACATACATCATCTACATAGACAAAATTACTAGGATTACTTTTAAAGTCTTCTATTAGGGTGATTTTATTTTCCTTAATTGCATCTAAGATCCTTTTGGTCCAAAAGTCTGAATAAGGTCCATAAATTCTTGTTGGCCTAATAATTGTAAATCTTGTGGATTCCTTTTTATTTATTTTAAAAGAATTAGATATTTTTTTTTCAGTCAATAGTTTTGTCTTTACATAGTCATCAGGCTTTGAAATGAATGAACTTTCTTCATTCTTCATGGGTGAATCATCTGGCTCAAAGACAGCAGCTGAACTTATTTGAATGAATTGTTTTATATTGTTTTCTTTTGCAAGTTTTATAAGGTTTTCAGTTCCTTTTACAGATAGTTTTGTATTTTTACCTCCACCTTTCAAGTATGATCCATTAATAACAACATCAATGCCTTTAAAGGAGTCTTTCATTGATTCGATATCTAGAATATTCCCAGGAATAATATTTACAGAAAATCTGGCAGCTCTCGCAAGACCATTTCCTGAAAACGAATTTGAAATCACAGAAACCTCATTCTTGCTGTTGCTAACTAGTTTTTCTAATAATCTTCCACCAAGGAAACCAGTGCATCCTATTAAGAGAATTTTAGTTTTTTTGTTATTTACATCCATGAAAAATCAAATTTCTTTCTATTGCTGTACGCATCATCTATTAGTTTTGTAAGAGATATTTGGGTTCTTCCTTCAATGTAATTATTTTGTTTTTTTTCTCCATTAACAGCATTAATAAATTTTTGAATATGTCTTCTTATAGAATCATAGTTATATTCTGTTTTTGTTGAATAAGGATTAAATTCGAAAGGATAATCTTTTAGCAAAGGATCATATAATTTAATTTTTTCATTTGGGAAAATAGGGACAACTAAATATGATTTATCAAAAAAAATTATAAAATTATTTTTTAAATCTCCTGTCATGCTTATAAGTCCTTCTACAGGAATATCATTTACACCATTGTTAATTTTAAATTTAATCCTACAATTTATATCTAAGCCGCCAAAAGAGTCATCTTGAAATTCTTCAAAAGTAATAGAGTCGCCAGCCCACCAAAGAATAAGATCAATCAGATGGCTTGCTGTTCCATTTAAAGCTGCGCCATTGCCAGACTTAGAGGAGTCAAATCTTGCAATAGTTTTAATAGGCCATGAAAAAGCTCCTCCCTCTTCAAAGTAAATTCTTTTAATATCTCCAAAAGATCTATTACTAATTAATTCTTTGACAACTTGATTATGAGGCATGAATCTTCGCGCCATTCCCACTCCAAGATGTTTATTTAAATCGTTTGAGATGCGTATTAAATTCTCAACCTCCATCGAATTTGATGCTAGTGGTTTTTCACAAATTACATGATAGCCTTTGTTTAAACAATCAGATGAAATATATTCATGAAGACCTGTTGGGACTAAAACTAATGCTATATCATCATTATTTTCAGCACTAGGAATAGAATCAATGCATAAAGTATCCTTTAGATTAAATTTATCCTTGATGACTTCGCAAAAATCTAAATTTGGGTCAACCAAATATTTTATTTTAATATTCTCAATTCCCATTAATGCTGGCATATATAAGAGCTCTGCAACGGCTCCACAGCCAACTATTGAAATATTTGTTACTGTTTTGCTTTTCATAAATAATTTTATTTAACTAAATTGTTTTAAAAAACTAATCATTTTTTTTGTATCTTCTTTATTAATGCATATTGCATCATAAGTTTTAATATTGGCATATTTTGAGAAGATTGAATTGTACAATAAATAGAGGCAGATTGTTGTTAACAAATATGCGTAACCTGCGCCAAGTAAACCAAGAGCTTTGATAAAAAAGAAATTTAAGATTGCTAAAATTGCTAGGCAAATATAATTTGCATAAATAACTTCATTAGGAAATCTTTTCTTGGAAACAATTTGTGCCTCTAAAACAAATACATTTCCAAAAAATGAGGTAGATAAGATAAGTATTATCCCAACTTTATAAACATCTGAAAATTGCTCACCAAAGATAATGGGTATTAAAAACCATCCTGTAGCAGCAAAAATTATCGAGCATATCATTCCAAATATAAAAATCATTTTTGCAGCAACTAAAGCTTGATCCCAGCCCCCCTTTTCTGAAACGGCTTTTCCTCTTGTAATAATATTGGCAGATCGTGGAATCATCATAACCATCTCAGTCAGGGTTGTTCCTACTCTAAACAAGCCAACATTGGAATTATTTGAAAGCATTGCAATCTGCCAAATACTCATTCTCTGTATTAATGAATATGGAACACTCCATAAAAAATTTCTTTTTCCTATTCTAAAAATTTCACTTAACCAGCTATTTTCAGTTTTGTAAGTATCAATTTCTCTAATATATTTAATAATTTTATAAAGAGATATAAGAATCTTTATAGAATTGGATAAAAAATAAATTAATAGAATATTTCGGACGCTTATTAATCCATTGAGTGCAAATGATACAAAAGTTATAAAAAAAATGATTGTGCTAAGTAATTCAACTCTATTAATAAAAAAGAAATCCTGTTTAGCATTTAGCAATCTTCTTAAACCATCATAAAGAATAATTTGAAGAAAAAATAATGAAGCTAATATTCTTATCGATAAATCATCTGAGGCTAAGAGAAAATTGGAAATCTTTGAGTTGGTAGATAATAAAAAGAAGGTAATGCTAAAAAATAATGCTCCTAAAAAAGATATGAAGAATAGTTTTTTTATTAGATTATTATTCTTTCCAAGTGCAATTTCGTTACCTCCTTGATACAAGTCTGAAAATGCACTTAGTATAGTTACTGAAGCAACTATTATTGCTAGGATACCTCTTGATTCTGGACCAAGCTGTCTAGCTAAGATTATTGCAGTAATTATTCCAAATAAAGCATTAAGAATTGTAAAAAAAGATGTATCTGCAAATGCTCTAATAAATGTTGGGAATCGGTTTTCTCTCATTTTGGTGAAGCCTTTATTTCAACACCAACTTTATTTGATTTATTAAATAAACTGTCAAATATTAAGTCATCGTTTAGATTTTTCTTTACATAATTAATATTGTGAAGAGAGGTTTTATTTCTAAGTTCAGTATTTTTTTCAAATCTGAGCATCTCTTTTGCAAAACTCTTAAAATCATTTTTTTTGATCAATGCTCCACTAGCATTTGAAACTAGAGCACTTGTATAGCCCACATCATATGCCACAATTGGATTTCCAAAAATCATTGCCTCAGGAAGCCTATTTGCCAACCCCTCGTTTCTTGATGGCATAATAAAAACATCAGCCTCCTGATACCATTTAAAGAGATCGTTTCCAAAACATGGTCCATGAAAAAAAACTCTAGCCTCAAGTTGATTCTCCTTGACGAGTTTTTTACATTGATCAAGATAAGTCTTGTCCTCCTGTGTACCAACAAAATGTAACTCCCACGAGGACTCTTCTGAAATAGATGAAAAAGACTTAATTGCTAAATCAATTCCCTTGCTTGGTAACATTCTACCTGTGCAAAGAAAGATTCCATTTTTCTTTGGGCTTATATAATTCTTTTTGTTATCGATGAATTTGTTATAAGCGTTAATATTAACTCCATTAGGAAAAAATAGAACCTTATCCTGATCATATATTTCTTCACTTTTTTTTTGTAGTTTTCTAGTTTCCACAAGAATTAATTTTGCTTTTTTTCCAATGTAAGTAAAAAACATCCATGAACGAAATTTCTTAAAAAAGGTATCATTACTATTTGCTATCTCAAGAGTACTATCGCTTTTTAATACAAAAGGGATATTTAGTATTGCAAGAAGGAAATTTTCAATATATCCAGCATAAGTCCAAAAAACATAAAAATTTCTTAATCTTACCAGGACAGTCATAAAAAAAAGTAGGGAAATGAAACGATTCCAAAATCCTCTTTTCACTTCAGGTCTAAAATTAAGCAGATTTGCATGAGGAAGAAATTCTCCTATATCTTTATCGCTGGAAGATTTTGAGCAATAAATATATAGATCTATTTGGTCTCTATCTAGTAGTGAAAGGAATTTCCCAATATTTTTATTGCGATAGGTAGCATCCCAGTATGGAAAGATAATTAGAATTTTTTTTTTATTTTTCAAAACTAGAAATCAAATGACTTAATAGCTCCTATAACTTCATCAATCTCACTATCCTTCATCCCAACATAAAGAGGCAGCGTTACAAGTTCTTCCCATATCGACATAGATATAGGAAGATCAGAACTGAATTCCTCATAAAGTGGATGCAGAGTTAAAGGCATAAAGTGGACTCCAGTTGAAATACCCCTTGATTTCATATGATTAATAAATAGGTCTCTTTTTTTCACTTTAACTAAAAATAACCAATAGCTAGAATCTTCCAAACTATATTCTATTCCAGGGGTAATTCCATCAATATCCTTTATGCCATCAAGATATTTAGAAATTGATTCGGAACGATTTGTATTCATAAACTCTAATTTTTCTAGCTGGGCTAGACCAATTGCAGCTGATAAATCATTCATATTATATTTATATCCAAGCTTTGGTACTTCATAGTACCAATGAAGAGGATTTGTATCTTCTTTATCCTGGAACTTTACTCTTTTCCAAGTATCCCTATCGATGCCACACCATCGGATTTTCTTTATCTCCTTAATTAAATCTCCATCATGAGAAGTTATCATTCCTCCATCGCCAGTGGTCATGTTTTTCTTTTCTTCAAAACTATGACACCCCAGATCACCAATTGTTCCAACAATTTTATTCTTGTATAGGCCGCCTGCATTATGAGCACAGTCTTCAATGACTCTCAAATTATTATTCTTTGCAGTTTCTAGAATCTTTTCCATATCGCATGGATGTCCACCCATATGAACTGGAATAATTGCTACAGATTTCTTTGAGATCTTTTTATTAAGGTCTTCTATTGAAATGCAAAGAGTTTTGGGATCTACGTCAACAAAAACGGGCACAAGATTGTTATACAGAATTGCATGAGCGCTTGATACGAATGTTATAGCTGGAACTAAAATCTCAGATCCTTTTTTAAAATTATAAGCATTTAGGGCGAGATGAAGAGCTGCTGTACAAGAGTTAAGTGCAACTGAGTCAGATGTTTCAAACCTTTTAGTCCATTTATCCTCAAACTCAGAGACAAGAGGACCTAATCCTAACCACTCTCTTTCAAAAACTCCTTTAATATTTTCAAGTTCTTCTTTGCCAACATAAGGTTTAAATAATCTAATCATCATAAGCTCCAAATTGTGGATGGTTTAAATCTCTTTCAGAAATTATAGGATTTGTTATTGGCCAGTCAAAATCAATTGAACTCCATAAGATCCCTGAATCTGCATTTTGATTATAAACGGATGAAGTATAATAGTTCATGATTGTCTCATCTTCTAAAGCTAAAAATCCGTGAGCAACTCCCTTTGGAATAAGAACGCACCTATCATCAGGCACAAGAATAAAGCTTTCAATGCAACCATAAGTTTTGGATGACTTTCTTAAGTCAACACAAACATCTAACGCCTTGCCATGACTGCAATAAACAAGTTTCTTATGCCCATATGGCTCTTTTTGGTAATGCATACCTCTAAGGGTATTTTTTTTTGATGATGAAATGTAGCTTTCTTCAATAGAAAAATTTATTGAGCGCGATTCAAACAAATCTTTGTTATAAGTTTTTATAAAATCTCCTCTTTCGTCACTTTGAAAAAAAGACTCCAACAAAATAAGATCACTTATATTATTTTTCATTTAAGTAGTCTTTAATATCATTTATAACAAGCTGTGATGAAGAAAATTTTTGACATTTTCGATTTGCATACCAAGCAAGGGTCTTTTTCAATGCATCTTTGGCTTTCCATTTTGGTAGCCACCCTAGTTCCTGAATTGCTTTTGAGGAATCTAGTTTCAGATATTTAGATTCCTTAAAAGATAAATCCTTTTCAATGGTGTATGTAAGATCTGAGAAAAAGTGTACTGATTTTTTTAAGATCCACTCTACTGATTTTGTACTTTTATCATCTGGTCCAAAATTCCAACCAGACTCCAATCTTTTATTTTCTTTATCAAAGATTTGCTCAGCCAAACGTAAATACCCTGATAATGGATCTAGGACATGTTGCCATGGTCTTGTAGCATCTGGGTTTCTGATAACTAATTTTTTACCATCAAGAGATTTTATAATATCAGGTACCAATCTATTTTCACTCCAGTCCCCTCCTCCAATTACGTTACCTGCTCTTACTGAAGCAATTTTTAAACAATTATTTTGATTATTTAAAAATGATTCTCTATATGAATTAGTGATTATTTCAGAACATGCTTTACTTGCACTATAAATATCTTTTCCTCCTAGAGGGTCATTTTCTTTAAATGCATGATTTTCTTCATTATTTTCATAACATTTATCTGAGGTTACATTAATTAGAACTTTGCTGTTTCCATTCTGTGAGCATTCATTAATTACATTAAAAGTGCCAATGATATTTGCATTAAGAGTTTCAAGAGGATCTTCATATGATTTTTTTACTAGAGATTGAGCTGCCATATGAAAAATTAGTTCAGGATTGAAATCATTTATTGTTTTTTTTAATAATTCTGCATCCAGAATATCTCCAAAAATTGTTTTTAGATGTAAATCATCTTTGATCTCAGCAAAGTTTGAAGGTGATGTAGGGATCCTATCAGAATAACCAAGCGTATCTGCACCAAGAAAATTTAGCAATGATTGACACCATGAGCCTTTAAAACCAGTGTTGCCTGTAATAAGAACTTTTTTATCTTTCCAAAATAACTTATTCACCATATTTTCCATGGCGCATTCTTTGATGACCAAAGTTCATTTAGATAGTTTTTGTCTCTTAGGGTATCCATAGGTTGCCAGAAACCATCATGATTGAAAGCTGCTAATTCGTTATCATTAGTAAGGTTTTCAAGAGGCTCGCGCTCCCAAATTGTCTTTTCATCATGAATATATTCGATCACTCTTGGTGAAAGTATAAAAAAACCACCGTTTATTCTAGAGCCATCACCAAGTGGTTTTTCAATAAATTCTTTCACAAAATTATTCTCATCAACTTTTAAAGCTCCATATCGACCGGGTGGTTTTACTGCTGCAACTGTTGCAAGTTTTTTATGCTGCATATGGAAATCTTGTTGTGCTTTTAAATCAATATCAGACAGTCCGTCACCATAAGTAAAACAAAAAGCATCATCCTCTTTAATATAATCATATACAGCTTTGAGTCTGCCTCCAGTCATGGAATCATAACCTGTGTCAACTATAGATACCTTCCAGTCTTCAGATCTATTTTTTAGATAAGTAATTTCATTACTCTTTAAATCTAGTTTTATATCTGATGCATGAAGATAGTAGTTTTTGAAATATTCTTTTATGCTGTAACTTTTATATCCTGCACAAATAATAAATTCTTTAATATTAAATTGAGAGTAATATTTCATGATATGCCAAATAATTGGTATTCCTCCTATCTCAATCATTGGTTTTGGTTTAATGTGAGTCTCTTCAGAAATTCTTGAGCCAAGGCCACCAGCTAAAATAACAAGTTTCATGATAAATTTCCCATCTTAATAAATATTAAAAAGATTTATTTATAAAAGTTAATATACCATTCAATAAATCTTTTTACTCCCTCCTCTACAGAAAAAGAAGGATTATAGCCTGTTTCTTTTTTAAGTTTTGAAGTATCTGCAAACGTTTCTTTAACGTCCCCATCCTGCATAGGTAAAAATTCTTTTTTAATTTCTTTTTTCGTATATTTTTCTATTAATTCTATGAATTTTGAGAGGCTAACTGGTTGGCTTCTGCCAATATTGAAGACTTTAAAATCTGATGTTGAGGTTGATGAAGTTATTTCATCAATGGAAATTCTATCTGAACTCTTAAAGAATAATACTTTTTCTATACCGTCAACAATATCATCAATATAAGTAAAATCTCTACTCATTTCTCCATGATTAAATACTTTAATTGTTGATCCATCAAATGCGGCCTTGGTAAATTTAAATAAAGCCATATCTGGTCTCCCCCAAGGACCGTAAACTGTAAAAAATCTCAATCCATTTGTTCTTAATCCAAACAAATGAGAATAAGTATGAGCAAATAACTCATTTGCTCTTTTGGTAGCAGCATAAAGGCTTATGGGGTGATCAACTGGATCATCCTCATGAAAAGGTAATTTTTTATTGATACCATAAACTGAGGAACTGGATGCATATACAACATTTTGAGGTTTATGAAACCTACAACACTCTAAAATATTCAAAAATCCTGTTATGTTTGATTCAATATAGGTCTGTGGAGAGTCTAAAGAATATCTCACACCTGCTTGTGCTGCTAGATTACAAACAATTTCGAAATTGTAACTATCAAAAGCACTGTTAAGACTTTTTAAATCCTCAAGGTTAATATTTACAAATTCTAAATATTTATTTACAGAATTTTTATAATATTTACCATAATTAAAGTGTTCTTCTAAAAAACCCTGATTTTTAAGTCTTGCATACTTAAGTTTTACATCATAATAGTTATTTAAATTATCAATACCAAGAACTTTATGACCCCTATCAGTTAATTTTTTTACCAGATGATGTCCAATAAAACCAGCTGATCCAGTAACAAGAATATTCATTAGACTTTAAGCTACATCCATTTTCTATGAAAATTTGTTCTATCAAAAAACACAGTAACAGCAGATGAAAACACAATGGAAAAAATAAACCATGCCAATACATTAAGGGTCCTGTTTGGCCTTATTCTGTTATCAGGAACTCTAGGCGAGTCAATAACTTGGAAAACAAACTCATTTCCCTCACCAGAAAATGAAATTATTTTAATCTCTTGGGCCATCAAATTTGAAAGGCTTTCTCTGACCTCTAGAATTGTTTGAGAGGCAAATTCTTTTTGTAAAGATTCTAATATCCTTTTTGATTCTGAGACTCTAATATCTTTTATCTGATTATTTAACTCATTTATTACTAAATCTAGCCAAACCTTTGCCACCTCTGCCTCAAAGTGGTTTATCCTTATTGTCACAATGCCAGTTTTTTCATTTTGATTGAACGAAAGGTGCTCATTGATAAATCTTGAATGCATATTGTCAAACATGAGCATTTCATCTGAAGGCTCTGCCCTATAGCTTTTTAAAAAATTTGTTTTTATAGGATAATTTAGCTTCTCTAGAAAAGGTTCGTCCTCAATAAGTGTCATAAAAAAGTCTTTTGACTCTATCAGCTTTAGTGCTAAAACAACATCAGAGGATTTGCTTGGACCAGAAAAAAACGAGCTTGTAATTGAAGATAAGCCAAAGCTTGAAGGGACATCTTGATTCAGTGACCTTTTGGGCTCAAGAACAGCTGATGATATAAAAATGCTATTTGACATCATTGTATTTAAAAGACCACCTAAAGTAATTAGAAATACAAGTAAGAAGAAAAGTCTAAGATATTTTTTATAAGCCATACCAAATTATACTTTAATAGTTTTTATTTCATAACATTAAGAGATTAATGGTGCCCAGAGCCGGACTTGAACCGGCACGAAGTTGCCTTCGAGGGATTTTAAATCCCTTGTGTCTACCAATTCCACCACCTGGGCTCACTCAATAATTGATCTCCCTTTGAGATTTTCCCAATCTTTTTCGGGTCTTACCTCAAGATTAGTTTGCCAAGCTCCTGATAGAACATTTAAATCTATGCCAAGTTGTTCAGCAAAAAAGAGAAGAGCTTTAACATCTTTTGGAAAACAGCTTCCGCCAAAACCAAGTTTGCCGTCATGACCTGGGACCTGTATATGCGAATGTCCGATTCTTCCATCTCTAATAAAACCCTCCACCGCATCATCCCAAGAAACACCAACTTTTTGAGATAGTTTATACATATCATTCATGAATGAGACTTTGGTAGCAAAAAATGTATTATTCATATACTTAATAAATTCAGCTGTAGCATAGTCTGTCTCTATTATAGGCATAGAGCTACCAAACCTACTTCTGTAAAGTGCCCCTACTTCTGATGTTAAGTCTTGGGGCCCACCTAAAATGACTCTATTCTGAGAGATAAAGTCTAAAGCAGCAGACCTTTCTGTCAAAAACTCTGGATTAAAGACTATCTTTAATTCTGGATATGACTTTGATATCGATTCTGTGGTGCCTGGAATTATGGTTGAGCGAATAAGTATGATCGGTTTAGATTTATCTTTTGCTTTTGAGATTTCTTTAATAACCCTTGATATAGCGTCAATATTAATGCTCCCATCAGCATTGGAAGGTGTTGGAACAGATATAAAAATGAAATCAGATCCTGATACAACCTCCTCAAGAGTATGTGATGATTTCATTGGGTCTTTATCATAGATAAAAATATCTGAGGAAAAACCAGTCTGTGCAGAAAAACCATTATAAACCGCATTCCCGACAAATCCTTTACCTATAATTCCTATACCAACTTTAGTTTTCAACTCATGTCTCCTAATTAAACTGATTTATAAAACTATCAACTGTTTCATGAAATCTTTTGAACATTTCATCTGTTAATCCATGATGAAGTGGAAGCAATACTCCCCTTTCCATAACAGCATCTGAGTTAGGGTAACCATCTTTTGAAATAATGATTTCATGATCTTTCAACATTGGTTGTCTTGTAACATTTCCGGTGAAAACAACTCGTGTTTGAATATTGTGTTTTTCAAGATATATTTGAAAATCTGTTCTTTCAAATGGTGCGTTTTTTTTAACTAGAAGAGGAAAAGCTAACCATGCTGTATTTATTCCATGAGCCTCAATTGGATTTTCAAAGTAGTCAGGATATTTTGCAAAAAAATCACATTGTATTTGAAAGTTTTCCTGTCTAGTCTTTATATTTTGATCTAGTTTATGTAATTGAGCTAATCCAAAGGCAGCACCTAGCTCATTTCCCTCCAAGTTGTAGCCAACTGTTTCAAAAACGAATTTTGCATCGTACCTAATGCCATCTAGATCTACATTAAATCTATTTTCGATAGCCTCACTTCTTTCATCAAACAAAGATGAACTTCTTCCCCAAGATCTTAAAAGCTTTGCTCTCTCCATGACATCTTTATCATTAATCGCAAGAGCGCCGCCATTACCGGCACAATTTATAATATGAGAACCATAAAAACTCGTAATTGACATATCTGAAAAAAAGCCTGATGTTTTATCGCCTATTGTTGCTCCAAGAGTATCTGCTGAATCCTCAATAATAATTAAATTATGCTTGTCCGCAATATCTCTTATTTTTTTCCAATCACATAGGTTACCCATCAAATTTGGAGCAAGAATTGCAACAGTTTTATCAGAGACTGCCTCTTCAATAAGATTTGCATCTATGCAATAGGAGAGTGGCTCAACATCTACGAAGACTGGAATTAAGTTATTTTTTATCAAGCACCCTACAGATGTTGAAAAGGTTAGCGCTGGTGTTATTACTTCGCCACCTGAAGGAAAATTGAATGCCTCAACTCCAATAAAAAGGGCGGATGAACCAGAGTTAACATATAAACAATAGTTTTTATCAAATAATTTAGCAATTTTGCCTTCAAACTCCATTGCGTTCTTTCCCATTTGGGTAGATTCATTAAGGCATCTTACAACTGCATCAATCTCTTCCTGTCCATATACAGTCTTAGCATATGATATTTGTTCGTCATGGGTTTTCATTAGTATTCTCCAAAAAATGTTTTTATATTATACCAATTATAATTTCAGAATATATGGAGGCTGAGGCCGGAATCGAACCGGCGTACACGGATTTGCAGTCCGCTGCATGACCACTCTGCCACCCAGCCATTTTATTTAATTTTACCTTCCTCTCTTAATTTCTTTCT
>MDTB01037949.1_pt1 | contig 16334 bp, 16 predicted proteins | sample 811161 | NCBI WGS metagenome assembly MDTB01 (sample SAMN05326650, study PRJNA326480) | marine metagenome | isolation source: seawater | place: Mediterranean Sea | collected 2009 | reverse complement strand
CCATAATATTAATTTAATAAGTTCAAAATTATACACCTATAGATTAAATTTTAAACTAAGGCAAATTATGAGATATTTTATTGGGAACTGGAAAATGTTTGGAGTTCCAAAATCTATAAATATATTGAATAAAATTAATGCATTTCACATAAAAGATAAAAATAGGAAAAAATATAGAGTAATTGTAACACCTCCATACACACTAATTGAAAGTTACTCCAAATATTTCAAATATAAGAAAATTTCAATTGGTTCACAAAATTGTTATCAAAAAGAACAGTTTTCTTCTAATACTGCGGCTGTAAGTCCTTATATGTTAAGAAGCGTCGGAGCAAAGTATACTTTAATTGGTCATTCAGACAATAGAAGTGAGGGTGATACGGACTCCATGCTTAAAGATAAAGTTAAATATGCTTTAAAAAATAATTTAAAAGTTGTGTTTTGTATAGGTGAAAATAAATCGGAAAAAAAAAACAAAAGAACGCTAAGTGTTTTGAAAAGACAATTAACTAAAGTCTTAGAAAAAAAATTTAATAAAAATAACATAATTGTTGCATACGAGCCTATTTGGTCAATTGGGACTGGAAAAATTCCAACAGCAATCGAATTACAAAAAACTACTCTTCATATTAAGAGAGTTCTAAAGAGTATTTTTAAAAAAAATAGTCCTTCCGTTCTATATGGTGGCTCAGTTGATGGTCGTAATGTTGAAATGTTTAAAGAAATAAAAGAAATAGATGGTTTTTTAATTGGGGGAGCCTCTAAATCATCTAAAAAATTTATTGATATAATAAAAAATTACTATAGATAATCATCATGGAAAGTTTGCTTATATTTATAAACATTGCTTTAGCTATAATCCTGGTTATTGTGATTTTATTGCAAAGATCAGAGGGTGGAGCATTAGGTTTAGGTGTTTCACAAGATAATTTCACGTCTGCGCGATCTATGGGTACATTTTTAACTAAATTTACCTCAATTGTAGCAGCTCTGTTTATTATTTGTAGTATTGCAATTGTTTCTATTTCTCGAGATGAACTTCGTGAAACACAATCAGTTCTTGAAAAAGAGGAAGAAGAAAATTCAAACCTTCCACAAATACCTCAATCGAAGTAATTAAGACTTTGTAATTCTAATTTTTTAAAGTATAACATACTTCCATGGCGCGATATATATTCGTTACTGGCGGCGTGGTCTCATCATTAGGCAAAGGATTATCATCAGCTTCACTAGCGTATTTACTTCAGTCAAGAGGATACAAAGTTAGAATAAGAAAACTTGATCCATATTTAAACGTAGACCCAGGGACCATGAGTCCTTTTCAACATGGTGAGGTTTTTGTTACAGACGATGGAGCAGAAACAGATTTAGATTTAGGACACTATGAAAGATTTTCGGGAATTTCAGCTAAAAAATCAGACAATATAACTACCGGTAAGATTTATAGTGATGTACTTAAAAAAGAGCGTCAAGGTAAGTATTTAGGAAAAACTGTTCAAGTTATTCCACATATTACAAATAGGATTAAAGAATTTATTAAACATGATGTTAAAAAAGAGGACTTTGTAATTTGTGAAATAGGAGGAACAGTCGGCGATATTGAAAGCCTTCCATTCTTAGAAGCAATCAGGCAATTCTCAAATGAATTAGGGAGGAAAAATACTTTATTTATACATTTAACTTTAGTTCCTTATATGAGAGCTTCAGATGAAATTAAGACTAAGCCCACCCAACATTCTGTGAAGGAACTAAGAAGTATAGGTATTCAACCTGATATAATTATTTGTAGATCTGAAAGATCAATACCATTAGATCAAAGAAAGAAAATTTCATTATTTTGTAATGTTTCAATTAATGATGTTATCGAAACAGTCGATGTAAAGACAATTTATGAGGCTCCGATAAGTTTTAATAAAGAAAACTTAGATGAAAGGGTCCTTAGATTCTTTAATATAAAATCTAGAAAAAAAGTTAATTTGACACCGTGGAAAAAAATTACCCACGCAGTTTTAAGCAACAAAAGAAAAGTAAATATTGCAATAATAGGAAAATATGTAGAGTTAAAAGATGCCTATAAATCTTTGGATGAGGCTCTAACTCATGGTGGAATAGCTAATGGTTTAAAAGTAAATTTAATTAGAATTGACTCTGATTATTTAAAACCAAGAGACATCAAAAACAAATTAAAAGGAGTTACAGGAATTTTAATTCCTGGTGGATTTGGAAAAAGAGGGACAGAAGGAAAGATTGCAGCAATAAATTATGCAAGAATAAATAATGTGCCTTTTCTAGGTATTTGCTTTGGAATGCAGATGGCTGTGATAGAATTTGCTAGAAACAAATTGAACATTAAAAAAGCAACATCTAGTGAGTTTGGTCCTTCAAAAGCTTCAGTTGTTGGTTTAATGAGTGAGTGGGTAAAAGATGGTAAAAAGATAAAAGGAACTGATAAAGACTTGGGTGGCACTATGAGATTGGGTAGTTATGAAGCCAAACTTAAAAAAGGATCATTAATAAGCAACATCTATGGTTCAATTAAAATTAACGAAAGACATAGGCATAGGTATGAAGTTAATATAAATTTTAAAGATAAATTTGAAAAAAAAGGAATGATATTTTCAGGTTTATCTCCAAATTCAAAACTACCTGAGATAATAGAATTAAAAAATCACCCTTGGTTTATTGGAGTCCAGTTTCATCCAGAATTTAAATCTAGACCTTTAGCCCCACATCCTTTATTCTCTTCATTTATAAAAGCTGCAAAAACCAAATCGAATAAATAATGACAAATCACAAAGTAAAATGTTCAAATTTTGAAATAGCTAACGATAAACCATTTACTTTAATTGCCGGACCATGTCAGTTAGAAAGTGAAGAACATGCGTTAAAAATTTCTTCAGAGCTAAAAAAAATTACTAAAGATCTTGGAATTAACTTAATTTATAAAACTTCATTTGATAAAGCCAACAGAACAAGTCTAAAAGGTAAAAGAGGCATGGGACTAGAAAAATCATTACCTATTTTTGATAAAATTAGAAAAGAAGTAGGATTACCTGTTTTAACAGATGTCCACACAGCAGAACAATGTTCTTTGGTTGCTAATCATGTAGATGTTTTGCAAATCCCAGCGTTTCTCTGTCGTCAAACAGATTTATTAATAGCTGCTGCTAAAACTGGAAAAATAATTAATGTAAAAAAAGGACAATTTTTAGCACCATGGGATATGGCAAATGTAATTAAAAAAATCGAAGACTCTGGAAATAAAAATATTCTTATAACAGAGAGAGGAGCTAGTTTTGGATATAATACGCTCGTTTCTGACATGAGAGCTTTACCGATCATGTCAAAATTTGGTTTTCCAATTGTTTTTGACGCTACACATTCAGTTCAACAACCTGGTGGCATGGGTGAAAAAAGTGGAGGACAAAGAGAATTTGTCCCTTATTTAGCCCGAGCTGCAATAGCTGTTGGAGTCGGAGCAATTTTTATGGAAACACATGAAGATCCTGATAACGCGCCATCAGATGGTCCAAATATGGTGCCATTAGATGAAGTAAAAGTATTATTAAAAAAATTAACTGAAATAGACAAGTTAGTTAAATAATAGAATGGTAAAAATCAAAAGCGTTAAAGGTCGACAAGTTTTTGACAGTAGAGGAAATCCCACTGTTGAAGCTGAAATCTTTTTAGATAACGGTATGTCAGCTACTGCTATATCACCATCTGGCGCCTCCACAGGTGCATTCGAAGCTCATGAATTAAGAGACAAAGATCAAAATAAATTTTTAGGTAAAAGTGTTAATATTGCTGTACAAAATATAAATAACAAAATTTCTAATAAACTGAAAAATTTAGAATTTAATCAACAAGAAAATATCGATAAAATTTTATTAGAGCTAGATGGTAGTGAAAATAAAACTAACCTTGGAGCTAATGCAACATTAGCGGTTTCTTTAGCCTACGCAAAGTGTTCAGCGATCGCAAATAAACAATCACTTTATAAAAATTTAGGTAAATCTTATTCTATACCTCTACCATTGATGAATATTATTAATGGGGGCGCACATGCTGATAATGATTTAAATATTCAAGAATTTATGATTAGACCTGACTCTGCTACAAATTTTATAGATGCTATAGAAAAATGTTATCTAGTAATACAGAACCTAAAAAAACTATTACAATCTAAAAAAATGTTAACGAATGTTGGGGATGAAGGTGGTTTCGCTCCATCAATAAATTCTAACGAAGAAGCTTTAAACTTAATAGTTCAGGCCATAGAAAAATCTAAGTTAAAACCAGGTAACGATATCGTGATTTGTTTAGATGTGGCTGCAAATGAACTCATAAATGAAAAGGGAGAATATTCAGTTCAATCCTCTAGCTTCATGCCTGTAGATGATGTTGTAGAATATTACAAAGAATTAACATCTAATTACCCTATTAAATCTATAGAGGATCCTTTTGCAGAAGAGGATTGGAAATCTTGGAAAAAAATTACTACTTCAATTGGAAGTAAAGTTCAAATTGTTGGTGATGATTTATTTGTAACAAATTCTAAAAGACTTAAAAATGGTATTAAGGAAAAATCCGCAAATAGTATTTTAGTAAAACCAAATCAAATTGGAACTTTGACCGAAACTCTAGAAGTTATTTCAATGGCAAAAAAAGCAAATTTCAACACTATCATTTCACATAGATCTGGAGACACTGAAGACACGTTTATAGCTGATTTGGCAGTAGCTACTATGTCCTCACAAATTAAAACAGGTTCATTAGCAAGATCTGAAAGAGTAGCTAAATACAATAGATTATTACGCGTCGAAGAAGAACTTGGCAATCAAGCCAAAATGACTAGAATCTAATTAATGAAGCTTATTGAAAGTTTAAAAAAAAAGAAATTTCTTTTGTTCAATATATTTTTTACCCTATATATTGGTATAAATTTAATTGGAGGAGAAAGAGGGTTGATCTCTTATTTCGATAAAAAAAATACTTATGAAGAATTGATTGAGGAGGAAAAAACATTATCAACAAATTTAAAAGATTTAGATCATAAAATTTCATTAATAAATAAAAATGATCCTGATTACTTAGATTTACTATATAGACAAAAATTTAACTACGTAACTGAAGATGAAATAATAATTAAATTAAAATGAGTGAAAAGCCTAGACATCCAGAAAAAGTAAACAAACCAATTAATCCAATTAAGAAAAAACCTGATTGGATAAGATCTAAGATAGTAGACTCTCAAGTTTTCTTCCAAACTAAAAAAGTTGTTAATCAAAAAAATCTTGTAACAGTTTGCCAGGAAGCAAATTGTCCGAATATTACTGAATGTTGGAGTAAAAAACATGCAACTTTTATGATTATGGGAGACACTTGTACAAGAGCTTGTGCGTTCTGTGATGTTAAAACTGGCAAACCATCTGATCTTGATATATTTGAGCCTTCGAAAATTTCTAATGCGGTAAAAGAACTAAATTTAAAACACGTGGTTATAACATCTGTTGATAGAGATGATCTTGAGGACGGAGGATCGGAACATTTTTACAAAGTTGTTAAAGCTACAAGAGAAAAAAATCCTAAAACTTCTATAGAAGTTCTAACACCAGATTTTTTGAGAAAAGGTGATGCCTATAAAAAAGTTTTGGAAGCAGACTTAGATGTTTTCAATCATAATATAGAAACAGTCCCGAGACTTTATACAAGAGTAAGGCCTGGTGCTCGTTATTTTGCTTCATTGGAACTTCTTAAAAATGCAAAGGTGTTTAATAAAAAAGTTTTTACTAAGTCAGGTATTATGGTTGGCTTAGGTGAAACAAAAGAGGAAGTAGTACAAGTAATGGATGATTTAAGATCAGCAGAAGTTGATTTTATAACAATCGGACAATATCTCCAACCCTCAGCAAAACATCACCCTTTAAGTCGATATTATCATCCAGATGAATTTAAAGAATTTGAAAATATAGCAAAGACAAAAGGCTTCTTACTTGTTTCCTCATCTCCATTAACCAGATCATCATATCACGCTGATGAAGACTTCAGAAGATTACAGGACGCAAGAAATAAAAAGCTTGAATGTCATCCGCAACAATAAAAAAAATCATTCCTTGTAAAAAAGAACAGCTTATCAAAATGGTGCTTGATATTGAAAAATATCCTGATTTTGTCCCTTGGTGCATTGAAGGTAAGATTTACGGAAAAAATGAGAGTATTGACCTCATCACTTTTAATGGGGATTTAAAAGTTGGTAAAAGTATTTTAAATGAAACTTTTTCCAGTTATGTTTCTTATCATAAGGAAACTGATAAAATCATTGTTACGAATTTAGATGGTCCTTTAAAACATTTAAAAAATGAATGGCATTTCAAAGAAATAAATAACAGTACACAATTAGAATTTTTTATTGATTTTGAATTAAAAAATCCGATACTAAATGGAATTATGAAGAAATCTTTTGAGCTTGGTTTAAATAAAATTGCAAAAGCTTTTGAAGAAAGAGCGATTCAATTATACAAATAATGACACTTGTAACATTTTTATTAATAGTTTTAATCATTACGTTTAAAAATCTAGCTTCATATATTAAAAAGATTAGAACTGGTGATCCAAATGAAAGCAATCTAACCTATTGGATGTTTTCTTATGATTTTAAATCTTTTAATAAAGAATGGGTGCCTGAAAATAAAAATCTTTTAGAAAAAAAAAGGACAAGAAATTTCTTAGTTTTTATTCTTTATCTTAATGCTTTTGGAATATTCATATTGTTAAATAGTTTTACAGCTCACTTATTAAATTTTATAGTGAATCCAGAATTCAGTTACCCTATTTAATTAATTTCAATAATAAATTCAGCGATTTTTTCACTGTTTGTTTTTGAATAAAGACTCTACCTTTATTTTTAAAATTGCATTTATTAATAAAAATTTTTTTTCCGAATTTAATTCCAATATAAACTAAACCTACTGGTTTTTGTTTAGATCCACCTTTAGGACCAGCAATCCCAGTAATTGATATACAGACTTTTGATTTACTAATTTTGCTTAAATTATTGACCATAGATAAACAACATTTAACACTTACAGCACCATATTTTCTAATTAGTTTTTGAGATACTTTTAAGATACTTGTTTTTGCATGGTTTGAGTAAGTAACTAATCCCATTGTAAATACTTTAGATGATCCATTAACAGATGTGATAGCACTAGACAGCATTCCACCCGTACAAGACTCCGCAATCGCAAGATTTATCTTTTTTCTTTTAAGCAATGAAACTATTTTTTTATTTAAATTCATTAGAAAAATTTTGATTTGATTAGCATAAAAATTATTAATGTAAGAACTACATATAGCCCTGCAACTACATCATCCAATATTACCCCAAAGCTGTTTTTGAATTTTTTATCAAAAAAATTAACTGGGAATGGTTTTTTGATATCAAAATATCTGAATAAAATAAAAATATATAAATAAAATAAAACTGCTTCTTGTGAGTTTTTTACTGTTCCATGAGAAATTTCATAAAGATAAATTGGAATAGATTGTCCGATGAGTTCATCTACTACTACTTCTTTAGGATCTTTATTTTCATTAGATCTTATATATTCAGATACAGCATAAAATGAATAAATAAAAACTGTTATTAAAATAATTAAAATAATATTTTTAGATAGACTCACTATGTGAAATAAGCTGAATAAAAAAATTGTCGTTACTAGTGACGTTATTGTTCCAGGAGCATATCTTAATGATCCAATACCAAAACAAGTAACAAATAAGTAATTAATTTTTTTAATCATATTTGATTACCGATGTTATAACTTCACAAGCAATAGCTTTTTCTTTTCCTATAACTCCAAGTTTTTCAGTGGTTTTTCCTTTAATATTTATTTGACCATTTGAAATTTCACAAAATTTAGCAATATTATTTATCATTTCGTTTTTGTAATCTTTAATTTTGGGTGTTTGAGTAATAATATTAATATCGATATTATTTATATAATAACCTTTAGATTTAATTTGTTTTATTACCTCTTGAAGTAAAATTGATGATCTTATGTTTTTAAATTTTTTATTTTTATCAGAAAACATTTGACCAATATCACCCATTTTACAAGCGCCTAAAATTGCATCAGTCACCGAGTGAAGAACTGGGTCTCCATCTGAATGACCTAATGTTCCAAGTTTTGATTTTATTCGTAAACCAGCTAAATAAAGTTTTCTTTTTGGTATTAATCTGTGTACATCAAATCCTATCCCAACACTTTGTATAGATTTATAAATTTTCTTTAGGTTCTCAAAATCTGATTTATCTGTAATCTTAAAATTATTTTTTTCACCATCAATAAATTTAACTTTATTTAGATCCATATACAAAGAGATATCGTCATCTTTATATTTACTAGAATTAGTTTTATGCAAATGATAAATCTCTTTTAAATTGAAAGCTTGAGGTGTTTGAGTTAAAAATAAATTATCTCTTTTTCTCCCAATTATATACTCTTCTTTGCTAGATTCTATTATTTGCTTAATTGCATCTTGGATTTTTATTACAGGTACAACCGCTCTAGCATTTCTCATAGCACTTAATATAGTACTTAAAAGTTTTGATGAAAAATTAGGTCTTGCAACGTCATGAATTAAAACTTTTGACGTTCCTTTTTTGCTTATTAGATATTTTAAAGCGTTAAAAGTAGATTCTTTTCTACTTTCCCCCCCAGCTATCAATTTCACATTTTTAAGCCTAAGTGATTTGACTCGTTTTGAGTCTTTTTTGTTAAATACAAGAATAATATTTTTAATTTGTTTAAATTTACGAGCTTTAATAACGTTAATTTCAATTAATGATTTGCCTGCTATTTTTTGATAAGGTTTGCCAATATTAGACCCAAATCTATGGCTATTACCTCCAGCAAGAATGATTAAACAAAAACTCATGGTATTAACTTATATTATATTTATATAAATATTTAATGGTTATTTAAGATGTTTAAGATAATTAAAAATTTTAATTGGATTATTTTGTCCTCATTTTTGTGTATTTTTATGGGGATCGTCACTTTTTTTAACCTTTATTGATGAAGGTTTCGTTACTTTAACTGATAAAAATTTACAAACATTGTTAATAATTGATATTTTTTTGTTATTAATCTTTTTTACTTTAATATTTCGAAATTTTTACAGATTTTATTATACAGGTAAAAAAAATAAAAAAGGATCACAGACAAATTTAAAATATATTTCTGTTTTCTCTTTATTCACTGTAATACCATCTCTAATTGTTGCTATTTTTTCATTATTTATATTCAATTTTGGAATTCAAAACTATTTTGATAAGCAAATTACTAGAGCAGTCAATAATTCATTTGATGTAGCAAAAAATTATCTAGAAGAAAGTAAGGAAAATGTTTTATCAGACGTTATTTTAATGAGTGTTGGTCTTAATCGAGCATCAGGTTTTTATTACTCTAACCCCAATCGATTTAAACAAGTCATAAGATCAGAAAAAATTTTACGGAGAATTGACGACATCTATTTAATCGATAGTTTAGGCAATATACTCCTATCAGATGTAAGAGATATTACAGAGGAATTTATTATACCCTCTGATGAAGATTATGATCAAGCTTTGGAAGGAAAACCAGTTTTTGTTACAGGAAATTTAGAAAATAAAACCACTGTAATGACAAAACTTACATCACTTGTGGACACTTATTTGTATATTTCTAGAAATATAGATGAAGAAATTTTGAGATATCTCAATGAAACTGAGCAAGCAGTAAGTTTTTACTATTCCGTTGAGAACTCTCAAACTGGTATTAAAGTAACATTTGCAATTATCTATATAATTGTTGTTACTCTATTATTATTTTTGTCAACTTCTATAGCTATTACTTTTGCATCGAGATTAACAAAACCAATTATAAATTTAATAAGTGCGTCGGACTCTATAAGCAAAGGAGCTTTGGATGTTAAAGTGCCTGAACTTGAAACTGATGAAGAGCTTAAACTTCTTAATAAAAATTTTAATCAAATGATAGAAAGACTAAAAGAACAGCAAGATAAATTATTAATTACTGAAAGATATGAAGCATGGGAGAGTGTTGCGAGAAAGTTAGCCCATGAGATTAAAAATCCTTTAACTCCAATACAACTTTCCATTGATAGTTTAAGAGAGAAATATAAAGATAAATTGACACAAGATGGAAGTAATTTTGAAAAATATTTAGAAACAATTAATAGGCAAATAAAAGATATTGAAAAACTTGTTAATGAATTTTCAAATTTTGCTAGAATGCCAAGACCAATTTTAAAAAAAATAAATTTAATTAAATTAATAAATAAGACACTAGATTTTATAAAAATAACATCAAAAAGCTCAATTAAGCTGATTAACACTAAAGACGACAAATTTATTAACGGTGATGAAGATCAATTAAATAGGGTTTTTATTAATCTCATCAAAAATTCAGAAGAGTCTTTTGAAGACATGAAGCGGAAAGAGCCTAATTTTAAAGGAAATATTGACATAGAAATAGGAAGCAATAATGACTATATAATCATTAGAATTAATGATAATGGCACAGGAATTACCGATGCCAAAAAAGCAATGACCCCTTACTTTACAACAAAAAAAACAGGGACAGGGTTAGGACTACCAATTGTCACAAAGATAATAAATGAACACAATGGAAATTTTTCAATTAAGAATAAAAGAGAGAATAAAGGCACTATAATTAAAATATCATTACCTAAACATGATTAAAGAAATTCTAGTCATAGACGATAACCCAGACATTAGATTTTTGGTTTGCAATATTTTAGAAGAACAAAATTTTAAAGTTAGAACTGCCGCTAATTTCGATCAGGCAGTTTTAGAAATTAATAGGCGAATACCAGATTTAGCGATAGTCGACATTAAATTAGATAAACCAGATAAAGATGGAATAGACTTATTAAAATTGATAATAAAAAAAAATAAGAATACCCCAGTCATTATGATCTCAGGACATGCTACAGTTAAAGTCGCTGTTGAAGCAATTAGATTGGGTGCCTATGAATTTATAGAAAAACCTTTTTCAAAAGAAAAGATAATTAATTATGTCAATAGAGGCCTAGAGTCCTCATCACTTAAGAAAGAAAAAGATATAATTGAAAATAAATTATTTCACTCATTTGACCTTATTGGAAAAAGTTCAGATATAACTAAAGTTAAAAAAATTATTGATAAATTATCTTCATCAGAAAGTAGAGTATTGATTTCTGGACCCACAGGCTCCGGAAAGGAATTGGTTGCAAGAAAGATTCATAAAAATTCAATTAGAGTTAAAGAACCTTTTGTGATTATTAATGCAGCTCTTTTAAAAGAAAAAACTTATGAAAAAGAATTATTTGGTGAAGAATTTGAAGATGGAAATATTTCATTTGGATCATTAGAACGAGCTAATAGGGGAACATTATTGATTGATGAAGTCTCTGAAATTCCATATGAAACTCAAGCAAATGTTTTAAGAGTGCTTATTGATCAAAAATTTAAACGTGTTAATGGGTCAAAAGATATAAATGTTAATATAAGATTAATCTCCTCAACATCAAAAGATCTCAGTCAGTTAGTTAGAGACAACAAATTTAGAGAGGATCTTTACCATAGGTTAAATGTAATGCCAGTAGAACTTACGTCTCTTTCATCAAGAACTGAAGATATTCCTTTATTAATAGAATATTTTAAAACAAAACTTTCTGAAATTAATGGAGTTCAAAAACCAGACATCGATATTAATAATGATAGTTTGTATACCTACAACTGGCCAGGAAATGTTAGAGAATTGAGAAATTTAGTCGAGAGAATTACGATTTTATCTTCAAATGAAAGTAAACAAAAAATTAATCAATTAATAAATGATATTCTTAATCCTTCATCAAAAATTTTAGAGGAAACAAGTATTTTGACTCAATCTTTCCAAGCACCATTAAAAGAAGCAAGAGAACATTTTGAAAAAGAATATTTAACGACCCAACTAAAAAAACATCATGGAAATATATCTAAAACTGCAGATTTTATAGGTATGGAAAGATCTGCCCTTCACAGAAAATTAAAATCTTTAGGAATTAAAGGAATAAATTAAAAAATGAATATAATTATATGTGGAGCCGGTAAGGTAGGCTTATCAATCAGCAAACAATTATCTGCACAAGGCCATTCAGTGACCGTCATAGATCAATCATCTGAAGACATAAAAAGAATTAACGATACACAAGACGTAAAAGGTATAGTCGGTAGAGCATCCTTGCCATCTGTGCTTGAAAATGCTGGCGCAGAAAAAGCTGACATGATTATTGCTGTAACAAGAAATGATGAAACAAATATGATTGTTTGTCAGTTGGCAAGTTCATTATTTAATGTTTCAAAAAAAATAGCACGTATTAGAACAAAAGATTTTTTGGAAGGAAAATGGGGCAAACTTTATAATAAATCAAATATTCCAATTGATGTAATAATTTCACCAGAGCTAGAAGTAGCTAAATCATTATACAGAAGACTAGAAGCACCTGGAGCACTTGATAATGTTCCATTTGGAAAAAACAAAGTAAAGATGTTAGAGATCTCAATCGAAAAAAACTGTCCAATTAAAAATATACCTTTAAAAAAATTAACTGAAAAATTTCCTGATTTTAAGGCAAATATTCTAGGCGCTGTAAGAAAAGACAAATTTATTTATCTTAAAAAAGAAGATCAAATGTTAGAAGATGATAACGTTTATGTTGTCGTTAACAGCGATCAGCTTAACCCTATACTAAAGGCATTTGGACATGACGAAAAAATTGCTAAAAATGTTTTAATTATTGGTGGAGGAAATATCGGTTTACAGCTTGCTAAAATGTTGGAAGAAAATTTTGAAGATGTAAGAATAAAAATAATAGAAAAAAACAAACAAAGAGCTGAAGAAATAGCAAATGAACTTTCATCTTCTATTGTTATTAATGGTGATGCATTAGATGAAGAAATACTAAAAGAGGCTAATCTTGAAGGATCAGAAACAGTTTTAGCCTTAACTAATGATGACGAAAATAATATGATGGCTTGTGTTTTGGCAGAAAAAACAGGATTAAAAAAAAGAACAATAGCAATAGTTAACAAGACTAATTACAATCTTCTTCAAGACTCTCTTAATATAGATGATTTAGTAGACCCAAGAATGACTACAGTATCAAGAATTATGGAACATGTGCATAGAGGGAGTATTGGAACTGTATATTCTTTATTAGATGGAGAATATGAATTTATTGAAGCAAAAATTTCTGAAAAATCTGAATTAATAAATAAAAAAATTCGAGAGTCTAATTTACCTGAGGACATTAGAATTGGTGCAATTATTAGAAACGAGAAGGTTATAATTCCTAGATCTAATTTTATCTTTGAAAAAAATGATCTTATTGTATTTTTGGCTAAGAGAGAAGAATTGAAAGCGGTTGAAAGTATTTTTAGTTTAGGCACTATTTAAAATTAATGAATTTTAAAAGAATTAGTTTTTATTTAAGCCTTTTTTGTTTTCCAGTAAGTTTTCTCTCATTTACAAATATCTTATATGCTTCATATTTTGATTTTTTTTTAAGTATTAACACATATTTTATAACGTTAGTAATTTCATTTTTGCTTGGTTTAAGTCTTTTATTTTTCGGAAAAGATGGTGAAAAAAATATAAATTTTATTGAACAATTAATTCTAATTATTTGTACGTACGTTTTAATTTCTATTTTAATATCAATACCTTTTTATTTAAGTAATTATCAAGTTACATTTTTAGATTCTATATTTGAGTCCATCTCAGGCTTGACAGGTACAGGATTTACAATTTTTAAAGATATAAAATACCTAGATCCGACTTTAATTCTTTGGAGATCTTCTTCTCAGTGGATAGGAGGATTATTTTTTTTATTTTTTTTATTAATAATTTTTTCAAATAAATCATTTAATTATAAAATGACTAATCTGACTTATTCAGGAGAGAATAATTTTAATTCTGAAGATAATATTAAAGATAATTTATTAAGAATATTTATCATATATTCTATACTTAGTATTGTAATTTTAAGTCTATTAAACTTATCAGGTGTTAGGTTATTTAATTCATTGAATTTAAGCATGACATTAATTTCTGGCGGAGGTTTTCTCCCAATAGGTGATTTAAGTAAAATTATTTCTACAAATTTTCAAAAGATTATTCTCATTTTTTCATTTATTGTATCTTTAGTTAATTTTTATTTACCTTTTAATATTTTTAACAAAAATATTCTAATCAAAGATCATAGAGAAGATTTTTATTTATTGTTGTTGTCTATTATATTTTGTTGTTTGATATATTTTAATGATTACACTGGTCTAGATATCATTGTAAGTGTTACAAGCAGTTTAGCTAACTCAGGGCTTACGTTGATGAAGTCGGATAATAACTTAAGTTTATATTTCTTGTTAATTACAATTATTGGAGGATCTTTAATTTCAAATTCATCTGGAATTAAAATAACTAGATTTTATATTTTACTAAAGATTACTTCTTTAGAAATTATTAAACTTATAAGTCCTAATAGTATTATAAATAAAACAATATTTGGATCAGATAAAAAAATATCAGACGATCACGTTAAAATATCTTTCCTGATATTTATTTCTTTTTTTTTAAGTCTTTTTATTTTATCAAGTTTTTTAGTCGTTGATGATATTGGCTTTGAGAAATCATTTAAACTATCGATATTAACTTTAACGAATACTGTAAATTCTGAAATGTTTAATATGCATAATTTGAATTTTACTAATCTATTAACATCTTCGAAAATTAGTTTAATTTTATTTATGATAATTGGAAAAATTGAGCTAATATCATTTTTTTTAATTTTCAAAAAAATACTATTTAAAGATTAATGTCAAAAATTGTAATTATTGGTGCAGGTGCTATGGGTTCAGCTTTTGCTTTCCCATGCTTAGATAACAATCATGATATTAATATTGTTGGAACTCATCTAGAAAACGAATTTATTGATCTACTTAATAAAAACAACAATTTACATTCAGCACTAAATACTGAAATTCCTAAAGAAATTAAAATTCATAAATTTGAAAAATTTGACGAGTTAATGAAAACAAATGTTGATTTAATCGTGCTAGGCATAAGTTCTAAAGGAATAGAGTGGGTAGCTGATCAGTTAAGTAGAATTTATAATGAAGACAAAATTCCAAAATTGTTGATGTTAACAAAAGGTCTAAGCATTCATAATAATCAATATGAATTATTAGTGGATAAGCTTGAAAGATTATTAGAGGACAGAGGAATTCAACAAGTAGATATTTCAGCTGTAGGTGGACCATGTTTAGCAGCAGGCTTAGCCAATAGAGTGCATAGTAGTGTTGTGATTGCCAACAAAGATATTCAAACTGCAAAAAAAATAGCAGATATGCTTAATACTAGTTATTATCACACATCTTATACAAGTGATTTAAATGGGGTTGAAGTTTCTGCAGCAATTAAAAATATTTTTTCAATGGCTGTAGGTGCAGCAAAAGGGTTATGTAGTAAAAATATTTCTACTGAAGTAAGAGAAAAAAATTACTTAAATACAGCCTCAGCTTTGATTAAACAGTCAATCCATGAGATGGAAATTTTTGTTGAACACCTAAAAGGTAAAAAGGAAACTGTAAAAGGATTGGCAGGTTTAGGTGATCTTTATGTCAGTTCTGGGGGTGGTAGAAATGCAAAAATGGGATCTTATATTGGCGAAGGACTAACTTTTTCAGAAGCTAAAAAAACAAAAATGGAAAAAGTAACAGTTGAAGGAGCTGACTTAGCTAAAGAAATTGCAAAAAAAGTGAATGAAGATTTTAATGAAAAAAAATTACCATTAATGCTTGGGATGATCAATGCTATTGTAGATGATAAAAAACTTGAATTAGATTGGGAGTCTTTTAGATAATGAAAAAATTTATAATTTCAATTGATGCTGGTACCACTTCCAATAGGTCCATTCTTTTTGATTTAAAAGGTAAGCCAATCTATTCTTCACAAAAAGAATTTACTCAATATTTTCCAAAAAGTGGATGGGTAGAACATAATCCTGAGGAGATATGGAAAACAACTCTAAAAACTTTAAAAGATGTGATTCAAAAGGCTAAAAGACTTAGAGGTGAGATTTTAAGTATAGGCATAACTAATCAAAGAGAAACGACTGTATTGTGGGATAAAAAATCAGGAAAGCCAATTTATAATGCAATTGTTTGGCAAGATCGTAGACAAGAGGAGTTTTGTAAAAAATTAAGAAAACAAAACAAAGATACT
>MDTB01162052.1_pt1 | contig 16337 bp, 16 predicted proteins | sample 811161 | NCBI WGS metagenome assembly MDTB01 (sample SAMN05326650, study PRJNA326480) | marine metagenome | isolation source: seawater | place: Mediterranean Sea | collected 2009 | reverse complement strand
TAAAGGATTATCCCGCATGAGCAAGCGGATTAGTGCTAAATATAAAATTGACCGCCGCATGGGCGAGAACATTTGGGGTCGCCCTAAGAGCCCTGTGAATAGACGTGATTATGGTCCTGGACAGCATGGACAAAATCGTCGTGGTAAACTTTCTGACTTTGGTCTTCAGTTGCGCGCAAAGCAAAAGCTGAAAGGCCATTACGGCAATATTACCGAAAAACAGTTTCGTGGTATTTATGCTGAAGCTTCACGCCTTAAGGGCGATACAAGTGAAAACCTAGTTGGTCTTCTTGAGCAACGTCTGGATGCAATTATTTATCGTGCTAAATTCGTCCCAACTGTTTTCGCCGCTCGACAATTTGTTAACCATGGTCATGTGATGGTTAATGGGCGTCGCTGTAATATCCCAAGTGCACGTATCAAGCCCGGTGATGTTGTTCAGGTTCGTGATAAGTCGAGAAATATTGCACTTGTTCTGGAGGCTGTACAAAGCCCGGAACGCGATACACCTGATTACCTTGAGGTCGATCATAATAAAATGGTTGCGAGTATTACTCGTGTTCCACAACTGGCGGATGTTCCATATCCGGTGCAGATGGAACCGAACCTTGTGGTCGAATATTATTCTAGAAATTAGATTTTCTTAAATTAACCCGCTTCGGCGGGTTTTTTTAATCAAATAGGCTGGAGACAGAGCGCTCTTCAGTAGTTCTCAGCATGGCTTCGCCAATAAGCGGCGCGATTGTGATAACCGAAAACTTATCGCTATTAATCACTTCCTCGGATGGTTGAATAGAGTCGGTAATCAACAATTTTTCCATAACAGAATTATTCACACGATCAGTTGCTATGCCTGATAGCACGCCATGGGTTACGTAAGCTGATACGCTTGAGGCTCCATTTTCCATCAACGCTGCTGCTGCATTACAAAGAGTTCCAGCACTATCAACAATATCATCGACGAGGAGGCACTTACGCCCGCTCACATCGCCAATGATGTTCATGACTTCAGACTCACCGGCTCTTTCGCGTCTTTTATCGACAATCGCCAAATCGGCATTAATGCGCTTACCTAATGCACGGGTACGAACAACCCCGCCGACATCAGGTGAAACCACCATCAAATCATCCCCGTTAAATCTGGCTTTAATATCATCAACAAAAACCGGGGCACCAAAGAGATTATCTGTAGGGATGTCGAAAAACCCTTGTATCTGACCAGCATGTAGGTCCAGCGTTAGCACACGGTCCGCTCCGGCAGCTTCGATAAGATTGGCGACCAGCTTAGCTGAAATAGGTGTCCGTGGGCCAGGCTTTCTGTCTTGCCGTGCATAACCGAAATAGGGGATTACAGCGGTAATACGACGCGCAGAAGAGCGTCTTAAGGCATCTATGGTAATTAATAATTCCATAAGATTGTCATTAGCGGGAAAAGAGGTGGATTGAATGATGAAAACATCTTCACCTCGAACATTTTCTTGTATCTCTACAAAAACTTCTTCATCAGCAAAACGTCTTATGTCTGATTTCGTCAGAGGTATATTGAGATATTTCGCGATTGCTTCAGCGAGTGGACGGTTACTGTTTCCGGCGACTAATTTCATGGCTTCTTCCCACAGGGTCCTTTGACACTTTTTTGTAACAAAGCAATGCGACCTGTGTAACCCCATTTTTTTGAAAATCAAAAATTTTTTCTAAAATAAAACTAAGTCAGGGCAATCGCAGATACATGACGACCATAATCAGATTCTTCTTGATGCGTTGCGCGACGATAAGAAAAATATTTATCGGGATTTAGATAAGTGCAGTTATCAAGGTGTGAGATATGCCTAATGCCAGTGGCATTTATTCTGGACTGAACGAAAGCCGGCAGATTGAACAAAAATTTCCCAGCTTTCGCTTCTGGTAAAAATAACTCCTTTGCCAACGGGTCTGCTGCAATGACCTTTTCATAAACATCAAGACCCACTTGGTAAGCTGTTTGGGATATAGCAGGGCCAATGACGGCTTTAAGGCTATCGGGTTGGACCTGCTCTGTTTTAAGAGTGATAACAAGGTTTTCGATAATGCCGGCGGTTGCGCCTTTCCAGCCTGCATGGGCTGTGGCGACAATATCGACCTTATCACCACCGATACTCCCGCAGATTAGAACCGGTACGCAGTCAGCAGATAATACGCCTAATGCTATCCCTTTTTCTTTTGTGAAAAGCGCATCAGCTTCCGGTTTGTCGTCGGGGGTTAATACCTCGGCGACCTTATTGCTGTGCGTTTGGTATCCCGTAACTAAACTTTTTGCATTCAGACATGATGACACTTTTTCACGGTTAATAATGATGTTCTCCGTTTTATCATTTGAACCGAAACCGATATTCAAGCTTTTATACAAACCGTCAGAGACACCGCCTTGGCGTCCAAAGAAACCATGTGTCGTTGGTGCTAAAAGCGGGTCAATTTGAAAAGGTGGGGCTGTCATCTAATGTCCCTCGTTATTTCTTCAAACCCTGAAGGTAATGCTTTGTCTGCTTTGGTAATTGAAAGAACATTAAAAAGTATACCCATTTGATCTATGCCGATAAGACGATTACGCGCAGCAAGTAAATCAATTTTCTGTTGGCTGGAGGCGTTCAGACTCAAACTTTCAAAACGTTGTTCCAGACCCAGAGATATTAGAAAGTTTCTTTGCGAAGTAGGGCCTGAACTCCTGCAGGAAGAATCCTCTGCTATATCAGCGAGGCGTTTGAAATTTACGTGAGCAGTGAGGTCTGCATTTCCCGGGCTTTTATACGGAGAGACAGGTTGGTGGTCGGCAAGTGCTTGAAATGTGTCGCCTGATTGATTTTGAGTGTAGCCATAATCAATCATTAAAAGCGCGCCATCATTATCGGCAACATAATTGGCGAGTTGCGTCATAATGGCCTCTGCTTGTGGAGAGGTTTCCAGAATATCGCCATGTTTAAAGTTTTGCGCTGCCGGCAAGTTATCCGTGAGTGAAATATCTGTGATTGTAACGGGTACAAGTTCGCTGTCTTTAACTTCAACACACTTCAGTTTCCACATACCATTTTCTTGAACAAATTGTCGGATAGGAAGAGCATCAAAAAACTCATTGGCATAAATAATTACTGGCATGCCGTGACAGGCCTTAAGTAAATCATTGATATTAGTATGCCAATGACATGGGGTAGTATCACCTAAAACCTTAGAAAGAGTTTGGTTCTGCTTTTCTTGCAACACAGGACTGGTTTCAAGAAGATGAAGGTGAGCAGATTGAAGATATGCAGGGTGCATTTTAACTGAATGAGCGATATCGCGCATCAACGTGCCGCGCCCTGGACCGAGTTCTACAAGATTGAACTCTGCCCAAGGGCCTGACTTCATCCAGAAATCAAGCCCCCACAAGCCGAGTAACTCACCAAAGACCTGACTAACTTCAGGAGCAGTCACAAAATCTCCTTTTTTGCCGAATGGATCTTGTTTTGAGTAGTATCCGTGGGCAGTGTCTCCCAATGCGCGCGCCATATAATTCTCAAGCGGCATCGGTCCATTGGCAAGAATTTCTTCGATGATAATTTGCTTTAGCTCATTCATCATTTCGGATTTACGGTTTTTTCTGGTTTGCCAAATAAACGAAAGATAATCCCGCTATTAACATGGGGACAGATAACCAAAACCCCATAGTCGTTCCACCGACGAGATATCCGATATGCGCATCAGGTTCGCGGAAAAATTGTTCTACAATCATGCGCGACAAGCCATAACCTGCGATAAAAATGCCCATGATAAGGCCAGGTTTTTGAAGGGCATTGGTGCGCCGACAAAGATAAGCGAGCACTATAAACAGCAACAATCCTTCTGAAAAAGCTTCATAAAGTTGACTGGGGTGACGCGGAAGGGGCCCGCCATTAGGGAAAACCACGCCAAGTGCAAATTCGGTTTGTCGTCCCCATAATTCACTATTAATGAAATTGGCAATGCGTCCAAAAAATAATCCAATAGGCGCAGCTGCCGCGATTAAATCACCCAGTGTTAATGGGTTGATATTAAGTTTACGGGCATAGAGTAGCGCCGCAATTGTAACCCCCAGAAAGCCACCGTGAAAAGCCATGCCGCCTTCCCATACGGCAAGAATTTGTCCGGGGTTATCAAGGTAATAGCCGGGGTTATAAAAGAAAACATAACCAAGACGTCCCCCAAGAATGGTGCCGAGGGTCAGCCAGAGGAGTAAATCGTCAAGCTGGGATGGTTCTTCTTTATGATGCGATTGTTGAATAGATGTATTGGGCGCAAGAGATAAAAGATAATACCAACCGCCGATGAGGCCGACCATATAGGCCAGCGCATACCAGCGCAAAGCAACTGGACCTATTTGAAAAATTATGGGGTCAATGTCAGGAAACGGCATTTTATCACTCTTTTTTGTTCAGATGGTTGCTATGGGTTTGGGTGTCTAGCTTTTGTTTGGGGTTTACATCAATATTTGTTATATCATGGATATTAATTCTTCTTAGCTCTAATGGATAGGCAAACTAATGAGTCAGACACGTGAAAAAATTGTTGATGATTTTGTTAAACTTATGATGGGTGCTGTCGGAACTGCCCAAGGCATGCAAGAAGAGGCCTCCTCCTTGATGCGTTCGCGGCTAGAAAGCACTATTCGTAAACTTGATTTAGTTTCTCGTGAAGAGTTTGAGATTGTTGCTGAGATGGCACAGCAAGCCCGTCAGGAAAATGAAGCATTAATTAAGCGTCTTGACGAGATTGAAGGGGTTTTGGGCCAAAAAAGCCCCTCAAAAGAAAAAAAAGTGACTCGAAAAAAACCATCAACAGCAAAGAAGTCATCTTCTGAGTGATTGCCCCTTTTATCGTTACTGTGAATCAGGCACTGTCATTTAGTGGGTAAAGTCTAAACGACCCACTAAATCTGGTAGATGCATCTATTCAAGATGTTAAGCCAGTTAACAGGCATTAAGTGCAACAGACATAACAGGCGATAATTATGAACCTAGCTGAAGCCCAAGATATCCAAATTTCCGAACACCCCATAGACGCTATGGAAAAGCTCGCGGCTGCCTATGAATGGCCGAGTGAGCGCAGTACGGAAGATGACATGAATATTTGTGTCTCAGGTAAATATTGTGATTTGCATATGGCGATTAGCTGGCGTTCTGATTTGGGTGGATTGCATCTTGCCTGTGTTCTCGATACGAAAGTACCAACAGCAAAAAGAAACGACGTGTGCGATCTGATTGCTCAAATTAATGAACAATTATGGCTTGGGCATTTTGATATTTGGTCTGGTGACGGGGCGGTCTTATTCCGCAACACGTTAATGGTTAGCGGTGAAGGCCTCAGTGAAACACAATGCGAGGGGCTGTTAAACCATGCCGTGACGACTTGTGAACAATTCTTCCCAGCTTTTCAATATCTCATTTGGGCGGGGCATGATGCTCAAAGAGCTCTTGAGGTTTGCATGTTTGAAACTAAAGGCGATGCCTAATAGCACACCTATACTCCTTATTGGCGCCGGCAAAATGGGTCAGGCTATGCTTAAAGGCTGGCTTGCTTCCGACTTTTCGTCAATACAGGTGCTTGAAAACTTCCCGTCGGATGCTTTGAAATCTTTACCGATTGAACTGAACCCATCCACTGTAATTGTTGATGAGAACCAAACAGTAATTCTTGCTGTGAAACCTCAAAATTACCGCGATGTTCTTGACGAACACCAAGCCAATATTCATCCTAATGCGATGGTTGTTTCAATTCTGGCAGGAATTTCTATTGATGCATTGCAGAATGCTCTCCCGGGTAGATGTATTGTTCGCGCCATGCCCAATACACCTGCCACTATTGGGCAAGGGCTGACAGCTTTATGTACAGTAGAAGATATTTCTAATTCTCATAAAAGTTTCGCTACTAACTTGATGCAAGCTGTGGGGGAGGTTGTCTGGGTAGAGAATGAAGCCATGATTGATATCGTCACAGCAGTTAGCGGAAGTGGCCCAGCATATCTTTTTCATTTTGTCGAAGCACTAACAGCGGCGGCGATAGATGTTGGTTTTGCTCCCGATATGGCAGAAACATTTGCCCGCAAGACGATAATTGGATCTGCGGCATTGCTGGAGAGTTCAGGGGAAAACGCGGCTCAACTACGGGAGAATGTCACCTCTAAAGGCGGCACAACTCAGGCAGCTCTCGAAGTATTAATGGCTGACCCAGGCTTGCAATTAATAGTGCTTGAAGCTGTTAAAGCAGCCAAAAAACGTTCAGAAGAATTATCTAAAATTTAACTTAAATAGGTACAGATACAGTGGCCTCTAAGCCACCTTGTGCGCCTTTAGATAAGTAGATATCTCCGCCATGCCCACGGGCAACATCGCGCGCAACTGAAAGCCCAAGACCCGTGCCACCAGTTTCTGCGTTTCGCGCCTGATCCAACCGGAAAAATGGTCTGAAAACTTGATCCATAGAGTCCTCAGGGATACCTGGCCCATTATCAGAAATGATTATATTCAGGCATTCTTCTTCCATTTTTACAATAATATGCACTTCCTTAGCGTGATTGCAGGCATTATTGACGAGATTTGTCAGGCACCTTTTAAAGGCTCGACGTTTTACTTTGAAAGGAAGGCTTGGAGGGCAAGCTATAAATATATTGGTACCCGGTTTCCGAAGCTTTGCGCTTTCCCTAATTTCTTCCAGCAGATTGCGGATATTAATCTCAAGGCTTTTTTCGCCTTGAAAGCCCTTGGCGAAAGACAAATAATCCTCAAGCATGTCTTCCATCTCAATAATATCTTCCTCAAGCCCAAGAATTTCGGGCGAGCGCGGCAACATGGCCAGTTGAAGTTTCAATCGTGTGAGTGGGGTTCTTAAATCATGGCTTACACCGGCAAGCATAGTCGTTCTTTGTTCAATTTGAGCTTTGATACGATCCCGCATGTTTAAAAAAGCCGAAGCAGCTTGCCGAACTTCGGAGGCGCCTGAGGGTTTGAAATCTTGTATATCTCGACCGCGACCAAAGCTTTCAGCCGCCTCGGCAAGGTTTTCAATCGGTCTTATTTGATTGCGGAGAAAAACAATTGATACAGCGAGTAGAAATAAAGATGTGCCGGTCATCCAAACAATAAAAATATGAGAATTGGTTGCGTACACTTTGCTTTTCAAAACAAGCGCGCGCATAACTTCCCCGGGGAGTTGAAGGCGTACATCTACATAATTACCTACGGACACCGTATCCAGCCAAAATGGACGTCCAACTTGATTTTCAATTTCATCTGATAGCGAGTCGTCGAGAAGGTCGACAAATGGTCGCGGGACGGGTTCAGGTAATGTTTCGCCGGGCAAAAAGGCAATGCTCATCTCAAAACTCTCATCAGCAAGCCTGATAAGCTCTACATCATCAGTCTGAGTGTCACCCATTCGTAAATCCACCAGCAATGACAAGTCGCTTATTACTGCGTGGGATAGACGTTTGGTAACAGTGTTCCAATGACGCTCAAGGAAAACATAACCTGCAACAATTTGTATCAACACGATGGGAATGATGATGATCATCAAAGACCGTGAATACAGACCTGACGGCATGTAGTTTTTGAGCTGAAAGTAGCCACTTAAATTTGCCCAGTTCAACATGGCTTTATTCTAATCGGTTTGTAAAATATATCCAGCGCCACGAACTGTCTGCAAGAAAATAGGATCACGAGGTGTGTCTTCAATTTTTCGTCGCAATCGATTGATTTGGACATCAATGGCGCGCTCGGAGATATTTTCGTCATCGCCGGTTAATTCCTCTCGCCGTATTATGCGTCCACCTTTAGAGGCAAAACATCTCATTAATTCAATCTCGCGTGTGGTGAGGGGAATGCGTTCACCGTTTTTGAGTAATTCGCCTCTTTCAGGCTTGAATACACAATCGCCAAAGGTAATTTCTTCTGGCATTTCCATAATATTTGGTTCTGAAACTTGACGCCGTAAAATATTACGAATTCGCAGAAGCAATTCCGTGGGTTCAAAAGGTTTGGGCAGATAATCATCGGCTCCGATACGAAGCCCCTCAATCCGGTTATCCACCTCCGCTAGCGCTGTAAGCATTAAAATTGGCACATAATTGGCTTCCTTACGTAATACGCTTGTAAGCTCTAATCCAGTTTCGCCCGGCATCATGACATCGAGAACAATTAAATCAAAAATCTCAAGGCTAAGTTTTCTTCTGGCTTCGTTGGAACTTGCTGCACTACTTGCTCTATACCCCTGATCAGACAGAAATTTCTGGAGAAGAGAACGAATGCGCCTATCATCATCAACGACAAGAATATGCGGGGATGTTTCGGTGGGTTCGCTCATAGCTATTTTTCCCTACCTGTATCATCCATAAAATCAATTTTCGTCTCCATATTGGTTAGATGGAGCATGAATTCCTGCCATTTTTCTAGAGTGCCGCTCTCACTTTTTGCAAGAGAGTCTTGAAAGCGCCGGATTTGAGGGTCTATCAAATTACGATGCAATTTATGCCCTTTGGCTGATAGTAAAAGTCTTTTTATTCGCCGGTCTTGTTCATCAGTTTCTTGAATAATATATTTTTCTTCAATTAGGTCTTTCAACACACGCGAAAGGCTTTGTTTTGTAATCGATAAAATATGTAGCAATTCAGACACTGACATCCCTGGACGCCGCCCGACGAAATGCAGTACTCGGTGGTGGGCGCGACCGAAACCATGACTTTCTAAAATAGTATCAGGGTCTGAAACAAAATCTCTATAGGCAAAAAACATTAATTCTACGGCTTCCACCAATTCCCGAGGTAGGCCAAGTGATGATGTGTCACTCAAGGGGGGATTTTCATGTTTCTCCCCTAATGTTCCCGTATTTTCTTGAGACATGATTACCTCTTATTAGGTGTCATACTTAATCTCATTTCGAGATAAATATGTCAGCCATGTTGACTTATTTTACCCATGCAGATACACATATCAACTTCTCAATCGGTTTATTATAACCTCTGGAGGGTAGATTGGGTATCTCATTCGATCAAATGGACGGTCATATATGGTTCAACGGTGAATTTGTACCGTGGGCTGATGCCCGTATACATGTTTTATCACATGGCTTGCATTATGCCTCTTGTGTGTTTGAAGGCGAGCGCGCCTATGAAGGGCAAATTTTCAAACTCCGAGAGCATACGGAAAGACTTTTTTATTCAGCCCGAGAGCTTGGTTTTGATATCCCATATAGCATTGAAGAAATTGATGCTGCTTGTGAAGAAGCACTTAAGATAAATAATCTTACCAATGCTTATATCCGCCCGGTTGCCTGGCGCGGTAGCGAAATGATGGGTGTATCTGCACAGGAAAATAAAATTAATATGGCGATAGCCGTCTGGGAGTGGCCTTCTTATTTTGACCCTGAAGAAATTAAAAAGGGCATCAGGCTTGATATTGCCAGTTATAAGCGACCTTCACCAGAAACGGCACCCTGTCATGCTAAAGCGGCTGGCCTTTACATGATTTGCACTCTTTCTAAGCATGCAGCCGAGAAAAAAGGTTATGCCGATGCCCTCATGTATGACTATCGGGGGCAAGTTGCGGAAGCGACCGGTGCAAATGTATTTTTCATTTTAGACGGAAAAATTCATACCACTATACCTGATTGCTTTCTTGACGGAATTACGCGGCGAACAGTTATTGACCTCGCGAAAGATAAAGGTATTGAGGTTGTAGAGCGTGTGATTATGCCTGATGAACTTGATGGTTTTGAGGAGTGTTTTATTACCGGAACCGCAGCTGAAGTGACACCAGTTTCCGAAATTGGGCCACATAGTTTCACACCAAGCGAAATAAGCTTCGACCTTATGACGCGCTATGCCGCGCTGACCCGTGGTCAAAAATAAAACTTCTAACTAATTTTTTTCTTTAAGAAGTGCCAAGCCTTTGGATAGGTAATCTATGGCCGTCCATACGGTAAAGAATGTTGCCGTCCAAAATAACCCCAATCCTGTCATTTTAATAAGTGGGCTAATCATTTCACCGGCCTCACCCAAAAGTAAAATACCAAGGGCAATCATTTGTATGGTGGTTTTAAACTTCGCTATTTGAGACACTGCAAGCGTCACGCCACGATCTGTCAAATATTCACGGAACCAAGAGATTAAAATCTCTCTCATAATAATCAAACCGGCAGCGAGTGAATGAATGCCGCTGATATCTCTGAATTCAATGAGAATGATGATAACCGCAACAACCATCAACTTATCGGCAATCGGGTCTAGCATTCGTCCAAACTCTGAAGTGGCTTGAAGTTTGCGGGCGAGCCATCCATCAAGATAATCTGTAATAGCTGCCAGATAGAAAATCAGACAGGCGAGCCAGTTTCCTATAGGCCCGGGGATGAGGTAAAGAATCACCAGAGCTGGGATCATAAAAATTCTGAACAGAGTCAGAAGGTTTGGAAAATGTTTGATCACTTATGAACCCTCGCCGTTAAAATGGTCATATATATGTTGCGCGATACCTGCACTAATTCCCTCAACTCGGATAAGATCTGCTAATGAGGCCCGCATTACAGCTTTAGCAGAACCAAAATGATGCAAAAGAGCTTTTTTACGTTTTGCCCCAATACCGGAAATATCATCTAACGGATTCGCTCTAATATCTTTTTTTCTTTTGATACGATGCCCGCCAATAGCAAATCTATGAGCCTCATCGCGTAAACGCTGAAGATAATATAATACCGGTGAATTGGGGGGTAAGTTAAAAACATCACGCTCGGGCATGAAAAATTGTTCTCGACCTGCGTTTCTATCCGGCCCCTTAGCAATACCAATTAAGGGAATATCGAGGCCAAGTTCTGCCATTACTTTTCTGGCAATGCCAAGCTGGCCTTTGCCACCATCTATTAAAATCAAATCTGGACGATTTGTGCTTTCTGTATTTTCTTCGCGAACCATTCGCTCGTAGCGCCGGGTCAGAACTTCCTGCATCATGGCATAATCATCGCCTGGGACGGTATCAGCATTTTTGATATTGAATTTTCTATATTGATTTTTAACAAAGCCGTCTTCCGTTGCGACAATCATCCCTCCGAGTTGGTTAGTCCCGCCAAGGTGACTGTTATCAAAAATTTCGATACGGCGGATTGGTCCCTCAAGATCAAAAGTCTCAGCGACTGCCGATAGGAGGTTTTGTTGACTGGCAGTTTCAGACAATTTACGCGCCAATGCCTCTTTAGCATTTTGAGCTGTATGCGCCACAATATCAGCTTTCTCACCACGCTTAGGTGCGGTCAGGCTGACCTTGTAGTCTTGTTTTAAACTCAAGGCTTCCTCTAAAAGACGTTTACCGGGCAGGGTGAGGTTGAGTAAAATTTTCCTTGGTGATTGCCTGTTTTCATAAAACTGAATGATGAATGACTCTAAAACTTCTTCTGCCGGTGTGTCTTTGTCGTGGCGGGGGAAATAAGCCTTGTTTCCTAGGTTACGTCCGGCACGGAAGAAAAATACCTGAACACAGCTCTGCCCCCCTTCTTGAGCGAGAGAAATAATATCGGCTTCCTCAATAGTGCGAGCGAATACATCTGTGGTGGATTGTATATATGTCAGAGCGCGGATACGATCTCGATACTCCGCCGCTAGTTCAAAGTCTTGGACATCACTCGCAGCTTGCATCTGTTGGGCAAGCTCTCCTTGAATATCTTGATTGCTTCCGGACAGGAATTGCCGCGCCTGTTTTACAAGCAGGCTATAGTCATCAGGAGAGATTTCATTTGTACAAGGCGCACTGCACCGTTTGATTTGATGAAGCAGACAAGGGCGTGTCCGGCTGTCATATACGCTGTCATTGCAAGATCTCAGTAAGAAAGCTTTTTGCAAGGTATTAAGCGTTCTGTTTACCGCCCCAGGAGATGCGAAAGGGCCAAAATAGTCACCCTTGCGTTTGCGGCTGCCGCGATGTTTTGTGATTTGCGGAATAATATGATCATCTGCCAATAAAATATAAGGAAGGCTCTTATCATCTCGCATCAAAACATTAAACCGAGGTTTGAATTTCTGGATGAGGTTCGCTTCCAGTAGTAAAGCATCGGCTTCTGTCTGAGTGCGGATAAATTCCATATTGTGAGTTAGGCGTATCATATTTGCGATGCGATTGGAGTGACCGCTGATACGTGTATAGGACGATACCCGGTTTTTGAGATTCTTGGCCTTGCCTACATATAAAACATCATCATTTGACCCGAGCATACGATAGACGCCCGGCCCGTTAGGAAGGGTTTTAACCTTGGTTTTAATCAAATCTGTACCGATGGGTGAACCAGTTTCTGATGTGTTCTGCATATTCATGCAGTATATACCTCTTGCCGTTTTAAAATCGTATCCCTGGAGACATTTTCCGCGATAAAAATGTCAAAAAAAGCATCCACGACAACTGTGGATAAGTTTGTGAAAAAAACCCTATCATATCTGCCAAGTGATTGTATTTATTGAATAGCCACCTCTTTGCATAATTTTTAGGCATTTTCATAACTCATTGTTTTATATAATAAAATCAAAATCAAGAGACAAAATAATAAAAAATTTCTTAAAGAGAATGGGGTTTACAATTATTTTATTCTGTTGCAGGAGGTATGTGATTAACTACCCAAAAATCAGAAAATTCGCTTTAGTTCTCGTTGCTTAGGTCAATTTAAAAATATTCTTGAAATATCAGTTCTTAAAAACTTTTAAAGCGTTCAATCGTTACGCCGACTGATCCCGCGGACTCAATGGCATCTGGTTTGGCAACTTTTACCCGTGCAAGCGTCACGCGCGGTAAATTCAGACAGTGTTGAGCAATATCTTCAGCAAGTTGTTCGACAAGATCAATATGTTTGTCTTGTACCAAATCAGAAATCAGATTGGTGATATTTTCATAGCAGACAACATCCGAGATATGCTGAGGCACATCGGAGGGAGATGAAACAGCATTGTCTTCAATGCTCAAATCTACTGAGACAATTATATTTTGCTTATCTTTTTTTTCATGAGGGTGAATACCAATCGAGGCGGGCAGATTGTAATCATGGACAAATACATGCATCAGCCCGGCGGGAGCATTAGCAAATACATTTGTTTCCGGTTTAACAGCGAGTTTGGAAGGTAAGGGCTTATTCATTATGGGTAAAATTCTTTGTTAATGACATAATTAAGCAATGTCGTGGAGGTTATGAGGGTTATCAGGGTTATTCAACAACTTCAGTTACATCCGGTGTTTTCCAGGCAAGGTGCTGTCCACCATCAAGGGCAATCATCTGGCCTGTCATGGCCTGTGCTGACAATATATATCTCACCCCATCGATAATGTCTTGTGGATTTGCGCCTGAACCGAGCGGCACTAGTCGAGTTTGTTTCTCAAATTCCTCAGGGTTTTGTCTTTGGTTTGCTAGAGTTGGGCCGGGGCCGATACCATTGACCCTTATCTGTTGCTCGGCCAATGCCTGAGCGAATGTCTGGGTCAGTGTCCATAATCCTGTTTTGGAAACTGTGTAACTGATGAAGTCGGGGTTTAGCCGCCAAACCCGTTGGTCGATAATATTAATAATATTGCCCCCCGCCTGTGCTTGTTTAGCGAAGTCGCGCATCAGTATAGCCGGAGCTTTTAAATTAACATTCAAATGCATATCCCAGCTATCATCCGTCAAGGTCGTTACCTCGTCACGTTCAAAAACCGAAGCATTATTAATTAAAGCTGATAAAAGGCCTACAGTTTCGACTGCACGAGAAATAAGATTGTTTGCTTCACCGGCATCACCGAGATTAGCTTGCAGCGTCTCAGCATTTCCGCCTTTATTAGTAATAATTTGAGCCAGTTCATTGGCGGCGTTCGCGGAGTTACTATAATGTATAGCTATCTTCCAGCCATCCTCAGCCAATCCCAACGCAACAGCGCGACCAATTCTATGAGCGGCGCCTGTTATCAAAACTGTTTTGGTCATAAGAATTCCTTAATGATTTATATGCTAGCGAGAACGACGGTGCTTTTTGGGTGTCCATTTTCTGCCCATCTTGGAGCCAGTTGCTTCTGAAACTCTTTTTTCAACTTCAGCGGGGCGGGCGAGTGGATCATTCGCCACTACTAATTCAGTTTGTTGTAATCGCTTAATCTCATCGCGCAAACGCGCCGCCTCTTCAAATTCAAGGTCTGACGCAGCTGTTTGCATTTTCTTTTCAAGCTGCTCAATATGCGTGCGTAAATTATCGCCAAGCAGAGGGGCTTGTGCTTCCGCCATGCCTTCTTTCACACGATAAGGTCCTGGCGCCATATTATCCTGCGCATCAGCCATGCCTTCAAGCAGATCACCGATATTCTTTTGCACAGATGCAGGGGTGATATTATTAGCCTCATTATGGGCGTTTTGTTTTTCGCGGCGTCTTTTGGTCTCCGCCAAGGCGCGTTCCATTGAGCCTGTCATTTTGTCGGCATACAGCAAGACGTGTCCGTCAATGTTCCGTGCGGCACGGCCTATGGTCTGTATGAGTGAGGTCTCTGACCTTAAAAAACCTTCCTTATCAGCATCAAGAATAGCGACCAATGCACATTCAGGAATATCAAGCCCCTCTCTCAGCAGGTTAATCCCAATCAAAATATCATATGCGCCCATACGCAAATCCCGAACAATTTCAATTCGTTCAAGTGTATCAATATCGGAATGCATATACCGGACACGAAGTCCTTGCTCATGCATATATTCAGTTAAATCCTCAGCCATGCGCTTTGTGAGTGTCGTGACAAGGACGCGGTGATTTTTCTTTACAGCCTCATGGCATTCCGAAATTAAATCATCGACTTGAGATTTTGCCGGTCTTATATCGCATACCGGATCAATCAGCCCTGTTGGCCGGATAACCTGTTCGACGAAACCCCCGCCGGTCTGGTTCATTTCCCAAGGACCGGGAGTTGCTGAAACATGAATACTTTGCGGGCGCATCAAATCCCATTCTTCAAATTTCATAGGACGATTATCAACACAACTAGGCAGGCGGAAACCGAATTCTGCAAGTGTGGATTTTCGCCTAAAGTCGCCTTTAAACATGCCGCCAATTTGTGGTACGGTCACATGGCTTTCATCGGTAAATAGAATTGCATTATCAGGCAGATATTCATAAAGCGTTGGAGGCGGCTCTCCGGCTTTTCTGCCTGTGAGATAGCGTGAGTAGTTTTCAATTCCGGCACAGGAGCCTGTGGCTTCAAGCATTTCAATATCAAATTCGGTGCGTTGCTCAAGACGTTGAGCCTCCAGTAAACGCCCGGCAGCTTCAAACTCTTTCAGCCGAATTTGCAAATCCTTTTTAATGCGTTGCACAGCCTGATTGAGTGTCGGGCGCGGTGTAACATAGTGGCTATTGGCATAGACCCGCACAAAATCAAGAGACCCCATCTTATTCCCGGTAAGAGGGTCGAACTCTGTTAAGGTCTCAACTTCGTCTCCGAAGAGTTCTATTCGCCACGCGCGGTCTTCGCAGTGTGCTGGAAATAACTCGATTGTGTCCCCACGAACCCTGAAGTCACCGCGTGCAAAACCTAACTCGTTTCGGGTATATTGAAGAGTGACCAAATCCGCCAGTAATTTATTGCGGGGTATATTTTTACCGACTTCTAAATCGAAACTCATTTCCGTGTAAGTTTCGACCGAGCCTATACCGTAAATACAGGAAACGGAGGCGACGATAATGATGTCATCGCGCTCAAGAAGCCCCCGAGTAGCAGCATGCCGCATTCGGTCAATCTGCTCGTTAATATTACTTTCTTTTTCTATATAGGTGTCTGTTCTGGCAACGTAAGCCTCGGGCTGGTAATAATCATAATAAGATACAAAATATTCGACAGCATTATCCGGAAAAAAGCTTTTAAACTCGCCGTAAAGTTGTGCGGCAAGAGTTTTGTTTGGTGCGAGTATTAAAGCGGGGCGGCCTGTATGGGCGATAATTTGCGCCATAGAAAAGGTTTTTCCTGATCCCGTGACACCGAGCAATACCTGATCACTTTCGCCATTATTTATCCCCTTTAAAAGTTCGTTAATGGCTTTGGGTTGGTCCCCCGCCGGTTCAAACTCAGATTTTAAATTAAAAACCTTTCCGCCCTCAGTTTTCCTGGGGCGGATAGGGCGGTGCGGAACAAAACTTTCCAACGAAGTTTCGTTAAGTCCCGGCTCAGGGATGGGCGGCAGGGGTTTGCGGCCAGTCAGACTTTGCTGCTCTTCAGACATAGAAATAATATAGACATCGCCAGTCAATTTACTAGTATTGCGGGGTTCTAAATAAAAAAAGAAAAAGGAATGAACATGCTTCTTAATTTAAGAAAAATATATTT
>MDTB01158585.1_pt1 | contig 16337 bp, 14 predicted proteins | sample 811161 | NCBI WGS metagenome assembly MDTB01 (sample SAMN05326650, study PRJNA326480) | marine metagenome | isolation source: seawater | place: Mediterranean Sea | collected 2009 | reverse complement strand
TATTCCAATATTTTATTAAATATATAATTTTGAAAAATAATATTAATATTATTTGATTTTAATAAAATTTTATTTGATCTATTTATAAGTATTTTTTTATTATTATTTTTATAAATTTTGTCCAATAAATAATAAGGATAAACATTTTCAAATAATAATTCTCGTTCTTGTTTTATGAGAAGCGAACTTGGTTGCTTAAAGAATTTGATAAAAAAATTAAATAAAGTTCTTTTGAATAAAAAATAAAATAAGAAAATATTTTTTTTATTAAATATATTATAAATATTTTTTGATTTTTCCATTATAGGCTTATCTATTTTATAATTTCTTAAAAAAACTTTTTGAGAAATACTTTCTTTTAAATATTGTAATAATATTTTTTGATTAAAATATTTTAAATCAAGTTTACCTAATATAACAATACTATCAAATTTATGTTTTTTTTGGAATTTGATAATATTTTTTTTAATAAATATTATCCTACAATACTCACTAAATGCAAAATATCTATACATGTAACTTCCGATATACAAATTTTCATTTAATTTTAGATTTTGTTTTCTTAATAATTTATTAAAAGAAAGGTCAATTTGTTTTAACATGTTATGCCATTCATTTATATTTTTTAAATAATATTTTCTAACTTGATAATTTTTTATTAGACTCTCTGAGTAATAAACATTCTTAAATTTTTTAAACTTTTGATAAATAGTTAAATTAGATGTTAAAAAAAAATTTTTTTTTTCTAATAATATTTTTTTTTTTAAACCATAAAAAAAATTATTTACATAATATAATTTTATTTTTGGACTAAACTTTTTAACCATAACTCCATTGATAGTAGCTGCCAAAGAAACATCATGTGATTTTCCTTGTAGATTTTATTATTTACAATTTTTTTGTGATCATTAATAATTTTTTTTATATTTTTAATATCAATAAAACCAGAAATATTATTTGTATTATCATAAAATATATCTTCTAGAATATTATTTTCTTTTTCTGCAAACCAAATATGAGCTGGAGAATTCCATCCAGTTTTTTTAATCCTTTTATTAGTTTCTTTAGATATAATATTTTTAGTTGCCATTCTTAATAAAATTTTTTGCACACCATTTTTAATTTTAAAATTATTTTTTAATGAAAACATAAATTCAAATAAATCTGAGTCTAAGTATGGATATATATTTTGTATATTGAAATTATTTGAATTATCAAAATCATGAGGTAAACAACATGGAAGCATTTCATAGTAAATTTCATTATATGATTTATTTAATAAATATGAATTATAAGGGTTTTCTGAATAAACTTTATATTTCTGATTAAACCTAAAATTTAAAACAGGAAAATATTTTTTATTTCTTTCATGATCAATACCATAATTCCTTTTACTACTAGACATTAAGTTATTTAAAAATTTTATTTCCTTAGAAAAAAATTTTTTAAATATTTTGTGATCATGATGTTTGATCCAACCATCAATCTCTTTTTTTAATGTTTTTGATTTTTTTTTTTTTAAATCTGCAAAGAAAAAATGAAAATAATCATATTCTCCAGCATGAAGTTGATCACCACCTAATCCACTTACTGAATATTTATATCCCTTATTACTCATATGTTCCTTCATAAAAAAGTCTGAAAACCAAGTAGATGTAATTAAAGGTTTATCAGCTAACCTACAGGACTTATCAATTTTAGACTGAATATTTTGATCAAGCTTTATGATATTCCATTCATTAACAAATTTCTTAGCGAAATTTTTAATATCATCAACTTCATCGTATGTTTGATCGTTATAAGATATTGTAGCGGCATCTACTTTTCCAATTTTATTTATTAAAGCTACCAATGTTGAAGAATCTAAGCCTCCAGATAATGAACAAAAAAAATTTTTATTTGGAATTCTTTTTTTTATACTTTTGTTTATTAAATAAATTAATTTTTCACACAATTCATTTTCATTCCAATTATTATATTGTTCGCTTTTATTTTCAATTAGATACCACTTTTTTTTTATAAATAAATTTCGATTTTTTTTTAATTTATAATTAATGTAAAATGAGGGTTGTAATTTTTTTATTTTTTTTAAGGGGGTATCTATTTGATTTTCGATTTGCCTATAATGAAAACCTAAAAATCTTTTAATATATTCATTATTTAATTTATAAGCATTATTAATACGAGCTAAATTTTTTATACTATTTGAAAAAAATATTTCGTTGTTATTATCATAAAAATAACAAGGCATCACCCCAAATTTACTATTATTGAAAAAAATTAATTCTTTTTTTAAATCATAAATTAAAATTTGAACGTCACCATCAATTAAAGAAATTAATTTTTCATATCCAAACTTTTTGTAAATATTAATTATTAAATTTTTTTCAATTCCTTTGTTTAAATTTTTAATTAATTCTTTTCTATTGAAAATTTTTCCTATTACGAAAATATAAATATTTTCTCTAAAATCTTGTATAATTTTTTTGTTAGATAAAAGAAAAAAATTTTTTTTTCTAAAAATAAAAATATTTTTTTTTAGAAAATTATTATTTATTTTTTTTATTACATTTATTGAGTCACCACTAAAACCAAATGTATAAGAAAAATTCATTAAATTTTATAATACTGTCTAAACCATTCAATATAATTGCCTATTCCCTGATCAATGTTTGTTTTAGGTTTATAATTTAAGTTTTTTCTTGATTTATCTAAGTTTGAGAGTGTATTCTTAACATCTCCTTTTTGTAATTTTTTAAAATTGATTTTAGACTTAATCCCAAGTTTTTTTTCTATGACCTTAATATAATCCATTAGATTAACTATTTTTCCATTACCTAAATTATAAATATCAAACTTATTTTTATTTTTATGAAATGTAGCTTTAATAACTCCATCTACAATATCATCAATGTATGTAAAATCTCTTTTGTGTTTTCCCATATTAAATACATCTATTTTCTTTCCTTTTAAGATATTTAATACGAATTTTGCTAGAGCCATATCAGGCCTTCCCCATGGACCATAAACAGTAAAAAACCTTAAGAAAATAAAGTTCATACCGTAAATTTTGCTATATACTTCTCCTATAATTTCATTACTTCTTTTAGAGGCTGCATAAAATTGAATTATATTATCAACTCTATCCACTTCTTTAAAAGGTAATTTTTTATTTTCACCATAAACACTGCTCGTACTTGCAGAAACAACTTTTTTTATCTTATACTTTCTTGAAGCCTCTATTAAATTAAAAAATCCTAAAATGTTGCTGTTAAAATATTTTTGAGGATTTTTTATTGAAAATCTCACTCCTGCTTGAGCAGCAAGATTTATAACTAAATCAAATTTTTTTTTTTTAAATTGTTGTTCTAATTTTTTTTTATTGATTAAATTTATTTTTAAAAAATTAAAATTTTTATATTTTTCTAAAATTTTTAATCTATTTTTTTTTAATTTTACATCATAATAATTATCTAGATTATCCAATCCATAAATTATGTGTTTTTTTTCTAACAATCTTTTAGCTGTATGAAAACCAATAAACCCTGCACTTCCTGTTATTAAGATTTTCATTGTTTCATAATTATTTTTTTTTTTCTAGGAACGCAAAGATAGTATACTTCCCTGAGGGATCAATAATTCTTTTTATTAGATTCACACTAAAACCAGATTTTTCTGCCATATTAGATACAGATTGAATTGAAAAAATATGTAAATGATCTACACAAAATTCATCTCTAAATTTTCCTAAATTTTTTACTTTAGAGTCTGGAACTTCTAAATAAACTATTCCATCTTCCTTTAAAAATTTTTTAGATACTTTTAAAAGTGAAATAGGATTAGTTAGATGTTCTAAAACTTTATTAAATGTAATTAAATTAAATTTTTTCTTTATATTTAAATTTTGAAGCTTTTGATTTAAAATTTTAATATTTAAAAAATCTTTACAAAATTTTTTATATCTACTGTCTAAATCAACTCCTAAGCATTTCCAATTTCTTTTTTTCATTTCATATAAAAATATTCCCATACCAGACCCAACATCAAGAACACTTAATTTGTTTTTATTATCAAAATAAGAATTAACTCTTTTTACTCTATTTTTATTGTCAGATTTTGCATAACTCAAATTCTTTACAGAATTAAATCTATTTTGAAGTTTTTTTAAGTTTGTATATGTATAATCAAAATATTGGTCATTATATATATCTTTTAAATCAAAGTATAGTTTGGAGAATATATGTTTGCAATTTTTACATTCATAATATTCACGTTTATATTTTTTTTTTATTTTAAATTTTTTTTCTTTTTTTGGTCTACTGGAATAAGAAAATAATTTTTTCAAAGAATTTTTCTTACAATCACACTGCATCAAATTATTCATTTATTTTACCTTTTGTAATCAAGAAAAATTTTCATTGAAATTACTTGAAATAAAAATTTTGCAAAATCTGCTGAAATTTTACATTGTTTAATATTTTTATAAAGCAATTTCATATTTACTAATTTTGAAATCTCAGATTTTTCATGAAAAAATTTTTTTAATTTATTTTTATTTTCTTTCTTCAAAAAATAATACAAAGAAGCATTGAAGCCAACTTTTTGTTTAAAATTGAAAACATCAGGATGTAAATAATTTTTGAAAGTTTCTCGCAGTAATACTTTTTGTCTACTTCCATTAATAAGAATCGAATTATCAAGCTTTTGAGTATAATGAATTATCTCTTTGTCCAAAAAAGGGCTTCTATTTTCAATTGAGTGTTTCATACAATTCAAATCTTCATGATTTAGAGTGATTGGAGTTATTTCGTGAAATAATTCATTTAACATTCGATTTTTCAGTCGATTTTTGCTGTACCTCTTTTCTTTAATCCTAATTTTTTTATTAAATTTTAAATAAGTGAGATTATTACTATTTGATGGGAAAATATTTTTATATTGATTTCTTTTTTCATCATAAAAATTAATTTTTTGTAGATTTTTATTTCTAATAAAAGGAAGTATTGAGTTTTTCCAATCATCTTCGAATTCATTTTTTTTTTTATTATTTTTTAAATCTTGATAATGCTGTAAGAAATGATCATAATATCCAGTAAATTGCTCATCTGCTCCTGTACCACCTAATAAAACTTTAACTCGTTGTTTTCTTACTTTTTGAATTAATTGGCTTTGAATAAAATAAGTTATTGTTGATATTGGTGAGTCGTAATATCTAATCAAATCTCTCAACCTGTTTAAAAAATTATCATAATTTATAGAAATTTTATTTACTCTAATATTTAAAAATTTTTCTGTTTTTTTAATTAAGTCACCCTCATTATAAATTCCTTTATCAATTAAACTAAAAAATTTTACTTTTTTATATTTTAGTTCTTTTTTAACTAACCCAGCAATTATGGATGAATCAATACCACCACTCAAACTTACACCACATGGTACATCTGAAATAAATTTTCTCTTTACACTTTTAATTATTTTTTTTTTAATTATTTTTTTTGCTAAAATTAAATTATTATTAAATTTAGAAACCTTTGGTAATTTCCAATATTTATACTTTTTAATTTTACTAGTTTGAAGATCTAAAATTGAAGTGTATCCATTTGGGAACATTTTGACTTCCTTACAAAATGTATCGTTATCATGAAATATTGATTTATAACCTAGCGTAAAAGTTTTTTTAATTTTATCTATATTCGGCTTAAATTTTTTATTGATAATTTTTTCTAAAAACTTTATTTCTGAACCAAAAAGTAATTCTTTCTTATGAGTATGAACACAAAGGGGTTTTTCTCCAAAAATATCACGTGAGAAGATTAATTTGTTTTTTTTCTTGTCAAAAATAACAACAGACCACATTCCACTAAGTTTTGAGAAAATTTTTTTACCATAGTAATCATACCCAGAAATAATAACCTCTGTGTCTGATTTAGTTCTGAAAACATAACCTTTATGTATGAGTGTTTTTTTTAATTCTTGAAAATTATATATTTCACCGTTGTAGATAATAGTTTTATTGTGTTTCTCAAATGGTTGATTAGAACGATTTTTTAAATCAATAATTTTTAATCTAGTATGAAAAAGATAAAGATTTTTATTATTTACTTTAAAGTGCAAATAGTGCGAGGCATCAGGACCTCTATTTTTCATTGAAGATAAAATTGTTTCTATTTGCTTTAAATTTAATTTTTTTTTACCAAAATATCCTGCAATTCCACACATATAATGGTAGAGTTTATATTTTAATATTTAAATTAATCAATGAATAAAAAAATAGGTATAATAATATACGCCCGAACATCCTCAAAAAGATTTCCTAATAAAATCTTTAAAAAAATTTTCGAATTTAAAATGATTGAATTAATTATAAAAAGAATAAAAAAAATTAATTTAAAAAAAAATGATTGTGAATTAATTGTAAATACCTCCTTAGATAAAAGTGACAATAAAATTATAAGTTTTTGTAAAAAAAAATAAAATTAAGTATTTTAGAGGCAGCTTATCTAATGTTTTTTTGAGAACATATGAATGCTTAAAACAAAATAATTATAAATTTTTTGTAAGAGTAAATTGTGATAGGCCATTGCTAGATTTTGAAATGATATTGAGAATGATTAATCTAATAATAAAAAGGAAAAATATTGATATAATTTCAAATTGTACTGGAGATTATCCAAAAGGACTAGCTTGTGAAATAGCGAGAAGTAAAATTTTTTTTAATAATATAAATCGTATTAAAACGAAAGGCGACAAAGAGCATATATTTAATTTTTTCTATAAAAATTCAAGTCAATTCAAAATACTAAAAATTTCTGACAAACTTTATGAAGAAAATAAAAACATAAATTTAAGTGTCGATAATAAGGGAGATTTAAAGAAAATTAATAAAATATTTAAATTTTTTAACAAAAAATATTTAATTAGTACTAGAAAAGTTCTCAAAAATATTAAAAAAATTAAACTTGAATAACATTTTTAGAAAAAATTTTTTTTCTATAAAATACTCCTCTGGTATCAAATACATATTTAAAATTTTTTTTAATAAAATCATAGTCAAATAGATCATGATCAGCAACAATAAGGCCACAATCATAATTTTTTATATTTTTTAAGTTAAGTTTGATAGATTTTTTTTCTATCGATATTTTTCTACCTTTTTTAACTTTTAAAAAATAAGGATCAAAATAATCAAATTTAATTCCTCTTTTTTTAAATATTTTCATAAATTCAAATGAAGGGCTTTCTCGATCGTCATCAACATTTTTTTTATAGGATATTCCAAAAATCAGTATTTTTGGTTTCTTTTTAAAATACTTTAAAATCTTATTTGTTATAATTTTTGGCATATTGTTATTTATTTTTGCTGCACTTTTAAGTAGCAAAGGTCCATATCCTTTTTTTTCTGAAATCCATGATAAATAATACGGATCTATTGGGATACAATGTCCGCCTAAACCAGGTCCAGGTACAAACTTCTGAAATCCAAAATTTTTAGTTGAAGCAGTTTCAATAACATTATGGACATTAATTTTCAACTTACTACAAATCAACTTCATTTCATTAGCCAAAGCGATATTTATGGATCTATATAAATTTTCTAATAATTTACTTGTTTCTGCCTCTTCCAAAGTATTACAAAGGTAAGTTTTTTTTGCAATAGAACTATAAATTTTTTTCATAAGATTTTTACATTTTTTTGAGAAACCAGAAATTACTTTTGGTGTTTTTTGATAGGTAAAACTTTTATCTCCTGGATTTTCCCTTTCTGGCGAATAACCAATAAATATGTTTACACCAACTTTTAAATTTCTATTTGATGATGCAATTTGATTTGCAAATTTTCTTGTTACTCCTGGATATACTGTGCTTTCTAAAATTATTATTTTACCTTCAAGATCAATTTTAGATAGATTTTTATAACAAATTTCCAAAAATCTAAGATCTGGTATTTTTTTACTTTTTAAAGGTGTTGGTAAGCATATTATTATTACATCTGTTTTATTTAATACAGAATATGATGTGCTTACTTTATCTTTATTTTTTTTAAAATAATTAATATTAATTGAATTGATTGGAGATTTACCTTTTTTTAGTAAATTTACTTTTTTCTCGTCACTATCAACACCGAATACTTTAATATTGCCTGTTTTTAAAAATCTTTTTACTAAAGGTAAACCAACATATCCAAGACCAACAATACCAATATTGTATTTTTTATTATTTATTTTATTTGATAGTGAAGTATAAGATTTTATAGCCATGAAAAAAGAATTGGTATCAGTTTATATAACAAATTTCAATTACAGTGAATATATTGAAAAATCAATAAGAAGTGTTTTGTCACAAACTTACAAAAATATAGAAATTATAATTGTTGATGATAATTCTACTGACAGATCTAAAGAAATTTTAAAAAAATTTATTAAACATCCTAAAATTAAGATCATATTTAATAAAAAAAACTTAGGCTTATTAAAATCATCAAATATTGCAATTAAAGCATCTAGTGCAAAATATATTATGAGATTAGATGCAGATGATTTTTTAAACAAAAAAATTGTAGAAGTTTTTATTAAAAAAATGATTAAAAAACCAAATATCGCAATGGTATATTCTGATTATTATGAAGTAAATTCTAATGGTAAAAAACTGGGTGCCATAAAACAAATCAATCTTAATTCTAAAAAAAGCATTAAGGACAGACCAATCTTAGCGGCGTGTTGTCTTTTCAAAAAAGAGGCTTTATTTAGCGTAAATCTTTATGATGAAAGTTTCACTAGGCAAGATGGATATGATATCTGGTATAAACTTTTCGATAATTATGATTTTGAATATGTTCCAAAATATTTATTTTTTTATAGGAAACACCAAAATAGTTTAACTAAAAACGATGTCTCATTATTTAAGACAAGAACCAATATTTTAAACAAATTTGCACAAAAAAAATTTCAAAAAACTAAAATTTTAATCATCATTCCTATAAGAAACCAAAAAATCGAAAAACGAAATTACTTGAAGAAAATTAAAAATAAACCAATAGTATTTCATACTATTGACGAATGTTTTAAGATTAAAAAAAAAATATCAATTTTACTCACAACCTCTGACAGAGAAATAATAAAAATTTCTAAAAAAAAATATAAAAATAAAATAATTTATTCATTTAGAAATGATGAAGATACATCATTAAATAAAAATATAAGAGATGGAGTAGTAAAAATTATTAAGAAAGCTAAATATAAGCCAGATGTACTGGTTTTATTATCAGCAGAATATCCATTTAAAAAATATTTTTATATAGAACAAGCTATAAGTAAATTACTACTTCATGATTTTGATAAAATAATTTCTACGACCTTTGATACAACAAATAATTATTATCAGTATACTAACAAAGGAGTTAAACTTATTAGCAATGAAAAAGATGGAACTATGAAGTATGAAAAAAAAGTTGTTTTAAAAGAAGCTGGAGGTATATGGGCTTTTAATTATAAATCATATTTAAAAAATAAGTTTAAAAAAATATCAAATATAATTGTAGATTCTGAAACTGGAAAAAATTTATTTAGTATCTAAATAATTAATTCTAGATAGTTTACTAACTGAAATTTTTAATTTCCTACCTATAATTTTTTTAAAGTTCCTTGGATCAAATCCTACATTAGGTCTTAATGCCACTAAATCTTTTAAAGTAATAATATGACCTTTTTTAAGATTTTTTTTATAAAATAATCCTCTTCTAAAACTAACAACATGTTTAGAAGAAATTTCGTTTATAGTTGGTTTTGTATAATCTTTTCTCACATATTTCAAAATTCTCTTAGAATCTTTAATTAAAGAAATTGTTTCTTTCTTCGTTAAAGAAATTTTATGGTCTCTAAATACCTTTCCCCTTCTGTCGTCAGTAAAATGAAACTCAATAATTTTTGCGCCTAAGGCTATTGCAGATTTTATTGCCAAATCACCTTTGTTATGATGCGAGTATCCTACTATTGGACAATATTTTTTTAATTTAATCATAGCCTGTAAATTAACTTCTTCATCAATTGTTGGATAACATGAGGTGCATTGCATTAAAGCAAGATTACCTTTCTTTTTATAAAAAGAATTTCTTGTAATAAACTTTAAAGTATTATTTATTTCCCTAAAATCCGATAGTCCAGTTGACAAAATAATAGGTTTTTTTTTATCTATAAATTTTTGAATTAAGGGTAATGCTGTCAAATCACCTGAGCCAATTTTATAAAAATTTAAGTATTTATCTAAATGTTTTAAGGCATCTTCATCCCAAATAGATGAATTATAATAAACACCATTATCTATACACATTTGAGCTAAATACTTATGCTGTTTAATAGATAATTCAAATTTTTTGAAATGTTTGTATCTGTCTAATGTTTCAAATTTATTAGTCAATTTATTTGCATAATAAGTCTGTAATTTTACTACATCAGCTCCAGTGGAAATGGCATCTTTAACTAATTTCTTTGCATAATTGAAATCACCCTCATGATTTCCACCAATCTCTGCGATGAATAAAATTTCTTTAGCATCTAGCAAAAAGTTTTTTTTCATAATTTATAATCTATTTTAAATAACTTTTTTAATTAACTTAGCTTTTAATAATATAACATTTATTTTTTTAACTTTACTAAGTTTTAATTTAATTTTTGTTGCAATATCATCAAGTGTATTCTGGCCATCACAATATTGTAAAAAATTCATAATATCTTTAGAAAACTTTTTATTATTAATACTTAAAGTTTCATAGAGATTGTATTTTGTTAAAAAAGGTTCACACAATATAGTTGTGATCGGACGATATGTTTCATTAATTATTTCAATTGTTTTTTTCATTACTTTGAAACTTCCTAGTAATCCTTTTTTTGAAATAAATTTAAGATTATCTAAATGTGTATGATACTCATAATAACTATCAAATTTACTTCTGCAAAAACATACCATGGGAATATCAATACCAGGTGAATTATATTGTCTCTCATCTGAACCTCTATCTAAGAAAGAATATTTTTTAAAATTCAAATTTAAACTTTTAAAAGCTTTTAAAATTGCTTTATCAGAAAATGTATTTCCTTTTTTGGTTGGAATATAAGAGTAATTTTTATTATCACCTACACATGTAAGATTATAGGATGCTATTACATTCTTTTTTAATTTACTTAAGTTTTTCTTTAGATAGATTATGGACCCGATCGTTTCTGGAACAAATAAAAACCGTATCGAGTATTTATTTATTTTTTTTTTAAAATACTTTGCTAGCAATATGCTTAACATTGGGCCTGAAAGTTCATTATTTGCCATTGAAGGGTGACAAATGTATGTTGAAATTAAAATTTCTTTGTTTGATTTACCTTTTAATAAATATTCTCCATAATTTAATACACCCTTTGATTTGAACGCACTATCAATTTTGACAAAAAATTTATCATTTTTTTGATATTTTCTTTTTAAAAAATCTTTATGATTGCTACTTGTACAAAATCCCCAATTTTTTTTATAATAAGATGTTACATACGGTATGGCATTTTTTTTTGATTTAAGAGAAAAAATTTTTTTTAATAATGCATTTCTGTTTAATTTTTTACTTATTGGTTGAGAATAATTTACTAAATGAAGATTATTATTTTTAAAATCAATTATTTTTTTATTATTTTTATCTAATATATATGCATCTCTGATTATCCATTCTTTAGGCACAATCCAATCAAAAAATTTTTTTCCAGAATGAACTTTACTAATTTTTAAATTTCTAAGTTCGCTTTTAATTATCTTTAATGTTTTTCTTGTTCCAGAACCAGTTATACTCCTACAGATAGGAAATAGTTTTTCTGCTAAAAAAAATACTTTATTTATATTGCTAGTTAACATATTTATTTGATATTAATTACCACATAATAAACCTATGCACTATCTAACTTCAAATTTTAACCTGATGGATACTAATTCACATTGGGATAAATTGAAGAAAAGTGACACTGTTCTAGATAAAAATTATAATGGTTTAATTATTTCTTTAAACAAAAAAAATTTAGAGAAATACAATTTTTTTCATTCAATTATTTATATTGATAGTTCAAATTCAAATCAAACCTTAAAAGAGCTAAAAATAATGTTTCAGTTATTAAAAAAAAATAAAAGGAAATATTTTTTTTTATATTTTTTATATAATTTTTATGAAAACCCTATTCAAAAAAAAACATTTAATGATCAACTTTTGAAATTAAAATTTGATATAAAAAATATATATATAAATATATACGATCATACTAATAAAAAAAATTTTTCTGAGCGAAATAGAATCTATCTAAGATTTCCATTTGATTTAAGATTTATAAAATTTATTTCGAATGAAATAAAAAAAAATATTAATTTTTTTTCATCAAAACCATACAAATTAATTATACTTGATTGTGACAATACTTTATGGAAAGGAATCCTAGATGAGGATGGGTATGAAAATATAAAATATGGAGGTGATGGAGATGGACAGATATTCCAACAATTTCAATTATTTTTAAAAGAAAAAAAAAAAGAAGGTTTTGTGTTAACAATTTCATCAAAAAATAATGAAAAAAATGTTTGGGCTGCAATGAAAAAAAGAGGAATGATCTTGCAAAAAAGAGATTTTATAAACCCCAGAATAAATTGGGAAGAAAAAGGAAAAAATATTAATCAAATAATTAATCAACTAACTTTAAGGCCAAGTGATTGTATTTTTATTGATGATAACCCAATTGAGATTGAAAAAGTAAAATCACAAATTAAAAAAATCAATGTGCTTAATTGTGCTGATTCAACTAATATTCTATCAGCTATTCACTCTGATCCAAGGTTATTTAAATACAGAATATTAAAAGAGGATTTAAATAAATACAAACAATACAAATTAAAATCTAAATTTGATGATATCTCCGAAAAAAATGATCATTCTTTTAAATTTTATAAAAAATTAAAGCAAAAAGTAATCTTCGAAAGTATTAAAGAAAATAATATTGATCGAGCATTGCAATTATTTAATAAAACCAATCAATTTAATTTTAGTCTTAATAGATACACAAATATTTCTTTAAAAAAATTAATTAAAAATAAAATTTATTCAATTGAGTTGATAAGCTTTAAAGATAAATTTGGAGATCATGGGATTGTAGGTGCTTATATAATTAAAAAAGACAAAGAGAATGTAGAAATAATTGATTTTGTTTTAAGTTGTAGAGTATTGAATAGATACTTGGAAGATTTTATAATTTTGAGAATTTTAAAAAATAATAAGAAAAAAAATATATCAATTTTTTATTTAAAAGATAAGGTAAATAGTGTTCTGATACCAATTTTTTTGAAAAAAAAATATTTTAAATTAAAAAAAGGAAACAAAAAACTCTTTAATTACAATATATCTCTATCAGATAACTATGATGAAATCGAAAAAATATTTAGTCACTGAACTCAAAAAATTATTTAAATCTGAGCTTAAAGTAAATGTTAAAGAAAGTGATAAAATTTATGATAACGAAAAATGGGATTCAATTGGTAATTTTAATTTACTTTTATCGGTTGAAAAGAAGTTTAAAATTAAATTAAACCCACAAGAATTTAACCAATTAAATTCATTCAAACAAATATTAGAAATTGTCAGAAAAAAATCTAAATAATAAACTTAATCTTTTATTTAAAAGCTTAAAAATAAAAAAAGGTGATAAAATTGTTATTCATTCTAATATTGCTGGTTTGATGCAATACACTAATATTAATAAGGAAAATGTTTGTAAAATATTTCTAGATTTCCTTAAAAAATACATTGGTGAGAAAGGTGTAGTTATTATACCTACTTTTAATTATCAATTCACAAAACATAAAAGTTTTAATGTTAAATCATCGCCGAGTGAAGTTGGTTTTTTTAGTGATTATTTATTAAAAAAAAATTGGAAAAAAAGAACCCTAGACCCAGTTTTTAGTCATATGATTTTTGGAAAATTAAATGAATATAATAATAAAAGAATTAATACAGAAGCTTTTGGTGAAGATAGCATTTTTAACATATTAAAAAAAAAGAATTTCAAGATTATTTGTTTTTGTTGTTCAACTGATAGGATAACTTTTATTCATTATATAGAATACTTGTTAAAAGTTCCCTATAGATATATTAAGAAATTTAAAGGCTATGTAATTAATCTTAAGACAAAAAAAATAGTAAACTATAAATATAATGTTGGGAAAAAAAATTTTGATTATTCATTTAAAGAAAAAAATATTAATAAGATAATAGATAAAAAAATTTTTATTAAAAAATATTTTGGAAGATTTGAATGTTATAGCGTAACTTGTGATTATCTTTACAAAAAACTATCTAAAAGTATAAAAAAAGAAAACAAATTCTTAATTATCTAATGAAATTAAATATAGAGGATAACAAAAAATTTTCTAAAAAATCTGGTGATAAAAATAAAATTCATATTGATATAGAACATGCGAAAAAATTTTTTATTAAAAAACCAATTGTTCATGGTGCTAATGTTGTCATAAAAGCCTTTCAGCAAAAAAAATTTATTAAAAAAAAATTAAGTTTTCTAGAAATATATTTCAAGGATTTTATAAATATTAATGAGGAATTTAAAATATTTTCAAAAAAAAATCATATTTTAATTAAAGGCCTATATGGTAATAAAATAGAAATCTACAAAAATTTTTTTCACACTAAATCACTATTAAATGAAAAAGAAATAATTAAAGGGCTAATGTTTATTTCTAGATACGTGGGAAATGTTTCACCAGGTCAAAACTCCTTAATACAGCAGATTAAATTTAGAAACACTGAAAAGGCATTTAGTTCTAGAATTATAAAAAAAAGAAAAATAAATAAAAATGTAACAATCATTACTTATTGTTACAAAAATTTGATAGCTGAGGTCACCGCACTAAAACTTCAGCCATATAAAAATCAAGTCTCTAAAAATTTTATAAAAAATAAAAAAATAATAAAATTAATAAAAAATAAGAAAATAATTATTTTTGGAAAAAATAGTGATTTAGGAAACTTCTTGTTTAAATCTAATCTTAAAAAATTTTGCAAAATAACTTTGGTATCTTCGAAAAATCTTACTATGGAATCTTTAGAAGTTAATTTAAAAAAAATTAAACCTGATTTTATTTTCTATTTTTTTTCACCAAAAATAATTAACGGAAATAACAAAAAAATCTATCAAAATTATTTAAATACGTATTTTAATATTCCTAAAAAAATTTTTTTTATTGCTTCAAAGTATAAAAAAAGCGTTAGAATTTTTTACCCATCTACAATTTTTATTAATGAATCACAAAAATATAAATACTTAAGATCCTATATTGATGCAAAAAAAAAATCCGAAAATGAATTCAAAAAAAAAATATATATAAATAATTTTTTTGTTACAAGATTGCCTCAACTTAAAACCCGTTCCAATTATAATCCTTTTTTAGGAATATATACTGGAAAAGGATTGAATTATTTATCAAATGTACTTTTAAATTTTTTTAAATAAGTAATTATTTTATTTTTTTTAAATAAACGTCAGGCTGTCTGTTTTTATCAATTAAAAAATATTTATATTTTTTATTTATTTTTAAAAAATCCTTTATTGCTTTCTTTTCTCCGCCCCATACTTTTTTGTTTCCCTCATCAAAAACTATAATACCTCCTTTAACAATACTATTATCAATGCTTTTTAATGCATTTAAAGTTGGCTCGTATAAATCCATATCGAAATAAGCAAGACAAAAATTTTTTTTTTTAAATGAGTTATGATTTAACTTTGTGGCATCTTGATCAATAAATACTACATCTTTAAAATTAAAAAATTTTAAAAAATCTTGTATTAATTTTTTTGGAGATTTAAATTTATTCCGAAATTTCTTTGAACCTTTTGGATCATTTTTAGTATAATGTATTAAACCTTTGAAATGATCTAATAGAAAAAGTTTTTTTTTTATTTTATAAATATCTAGTATTTTCTTAATTAATAAACTTGTGTTTCCTTTATGTATACCAAGTTCAATTATATCACCTTTGATATTTTTAGTTTGATTAACAAACTCAAATATTTTAAGTGTTTTAAATAAATTTCTATCACCAGAAAACAGGCCATAGTTTGTAAAAATATCAAAACTACTAAATTTATTTTTTTTAGCTAGGTTAACAATTCTCGAATATTTTTCTAATTTGAGTTTCATGAATAATTTACTTTTTTTTGATAAAAATTTTTTTCAGTGCATAAATCAAGCCAATTGAGCTATTAGTACTGGTCAGCTGCACGCATTACTGCGCTTCCACATCCAGCCTATCAACG
>MDTB01228462.1_pt1 | contig 16339 bp, 15 predicted proteins | sample 811161 | NCBI WGS metagenome assembly MDTB01 (sample SAMN05326650, study PRJNA326480) | marine metagenome | isolation source: seawater | place: Mediterranean Sea | collected 2009 | reverse complement strand
TTGAGCGTATTAACTAATTAAAAACAAATTGTTATGGCTAACGCTTTTAAAATGCTAGGAGATTTAATCTCAGGTTTAACAGCTTTATTAATGTCTTTAATAGGGCTTGGAATAACAGCTCAAGTTTTAGGAATAGGCTGGGGCGGAATGGATGTTATTGGCTCTATATCGGGTCTAGTGTCTAGATTTGCATCAGCAGATCTCGCAGGATTAGTAGCATTACTAGTAATTTTATCCTTTATGGGTAAAAAATAATTAACATAATTAAAGCCCTCATTTTAAATGAGGGCTTTAATTATTTAAACAATAAAGAAATGGGAGAAAAACTTAAAGGACAGCTCAAGTTAACCCGAAAGTATTTACGAGGCGCCTTAGATGTTGCGGTACCTCTTTTATGCTTAGGCGTTGTGGTTCAACTAATCGTTGGAGAGAGTCTTTTTGGGTGGAACCCAATTAAAAATTTACAAAGCGCTATTAATTCAATGGGTCAAAGTAACTTTATTGGAATAGCGACATTATTGGTTTTGTATTCTGTTTTTAAGAAACAATAAAAGGGCCAAATAATTATTGATCAGGCCTTGTTTAGACGGGGCTTTTTGTTTTAGTAAAAAACGAGGGGCAAACAACCACAAATAAGCCATCAGAACCAATACCGAAACACAGCCAAATAAAAACGGAACCAAAATAAATGATTGGTTCCGCTTGTGGTGCTACCAGGAATCGAACCGGGGACACAAGGATTTTCAGTCCTTTGCTCTACCAACTGAGCTATAGCACCTTAATTGTTAAGGCAGCAAATATAAACACAAGCATTTTATCTATCAAAGAAAAAGGAATAATAATTTACATTATTCATATTTTTGGAAAATAATAAGTCAAAATGAGTTTAGTAATTGATATAGGAAACACAAGAACTAAGTACGCATATTTTGTAGGCGGGAGGATTAAAGAAAAAGGAAACAGAACCCTTGAAGATGTTCCAAAAATTGTATCTCATTATTCTGGAAAGGCGAAGAACGTCATGTTAAGTTCGGTAAAAACCATACCCGACAATATTTTATCCGAATCTATAAAACACAAACCCAACCTTGTTGTTTTATCCTCCGAAATGGAAATGCCTTTTAAAATTGTTTATGAAACACCAAAAACACTTGGTTCAGATAGGCTCTCCTTAGTCGCCGGAGCGGCTTTTGTCTTTCCGAATAGGCCAGTTTTAATTATAGATGTAGGCACCTGTATAACAATTGATTTTATAGATAGAAAAACAAGATATCTTGGGGGATCCATTTCACCAGGCCTTAAAATGAGATTAAAAGCCTTGGGCAGTCAAACAGATGCGCTACCTCTAGTTGAGCTTTCTGAACCAAAAGACCTTATAGGATCCTCAACTAAAGAGTCTATTCTTTCTGGCGTTGTTAACGGGGCTATAAAAGAGCTAGAGGGGGCAATAGATTCATATCAAAAGCGTTATTCCGACACAATCGTTGTACTTACAGGTGGAGACCTGGGCTTCTTTGATAAGAAGTTAAAAAATAGCATCTTTGCCGATAAAGATATTTTACTAAAAGGGATGTATTTTATACTAAAGCAACATGCAAATAAATAAATATAAAGCGGTATTAATTCTTTTTGTTTCCCTGCCAGCAATTTTGTTAGCCCAAGAAGGTACAATATCACCATACTCGTCTTTTGGAATAGGAGACACCCAAGAACAAGGGTTTTCACTAAATACTTCTCTGGGCGGAGTTGGTGTGGCAATGAGAACGGCGAATTATTTAAACCCAATAAATCCCGCCTCATTAAGCGCAATAGGTGTTACCGTTTTTGAAACAGGAATTAACGGCTCTGCAATTTATTTAACAGATAACACAATGTCTCAGGAGGCTTTTACGTCGACACTTTCATACCTTAGCTTAGGATTCCCACTACTAAAAGGGGTTGCTGTTAGTGGAGGGCTACTTCCGTATTCATATAAGGGGTTTGAGTTAAGGCAAAACAATATTGTATCGAATCAAGATGCTTTAACCTATGTTGTCAATCACAGCGGATCGGGAGGTTTAAACAGGGCATATGCTAATTTTGGCGCCCAACTTTTTAAAGGTTTTTCTGTCGGTGCAACAGCATCAATGATTTTCGGAACAATAAACCAGAAAAGAGAACTGGTATTTGACCAACCTAACATACTTAACCGAAGAGATGAAAACTCCTACACAACTCGAGATTATACTTATGATTTAGGTTTTCAATACCAAATAAAGCGCGCAAATAAGAATTTAACGCTGGGCGCCACATATTGTCCAGAGGCGAATTTAAGCGCAAGTAACAGCGGCGCAAGCTACACATATGATTTGTCTAACGATCTTGGAATCATTTTAGACACAGCAACTGTTTTTTATAACGAATCAAATGGCTTCGTACTTCCGAAGTCTTATACAGCAGGTTTAGCGATAGAGGAGAAGGATCGATGGTTTTTATCAGGGGAGCTAGGTTTTAAAGAGTGGTCACAAATGACTTTTTTTAACACGACAGACCCAAGCTTAAAAGATGCAATGCATTTTAAGATTGGTGCATGGTGGATTCCAAACGCTAAAGATGTTCACAATTATTTAAATATAATTCAGTACCGCGCCGGCATTAATTATAACAGTGGTCATCTCTCGGTTTCTGCCCTTGGAACAAACAACCCACAAACAGACATTAGTGACCTAAATCTAAGCTTTGGTTTGGGGCTTCCAATGAGGCGGTCAAACACAACAGCAAACATAGGGGTACAGATAGGAAAGAGGGGTACAACAGACGCGGGGCTGATTGAAGAAAACTATATCAAGTTTCACTTGGCATTTACATTTAATGATAAATGGTTTAAAAAGCGTAAAATAGATTAAGAAAGGAAAACATGAGAATTAAAAACATTTTATTATTAGCGATAGCGGTTTTTTCAACCCAATCACAAGCACAGGACGAGGTATTAAAATACGGCACAAACAAAGACCTTTGTGAGGAAAACTTATCTATTTATATAGAGTTTTACAAGCAAAAAAATTATGAGGACGCATATAAACCGTGGTCTTATTTGTTTAACAGCGCGCCAAAACGAACAAAGAATATTTATTTACACGGCCCTAAAATTATAAAGGGACTAATAAAAAACATAAGTGACGAAGCTAGAAAAACAACACTAGTTGACTCTTTAAAGATGGTTTATGATCAAAGAAATGTATATTACCCAGGAAAAGAAGCCTACGTGACAGGCATGAAGGGCGCAGACATGTATAAATACATGAAAACAACCACAGAAGGCCTTCAGGCTTCACACAAAGTACTTCGTAGTTCTTTTGAAATGGCAGGAAACGAGAGCACCGCCAGCGTGCTGAATTATTATTTTATGGCAACAACAAAATTAGTTCAGGCCAAAGTTTTAAAAGTAGAGGATTTGATAGGTCTATTTTCAGACCTTTCAGGTGTTATATCATATAAAGAAGCCAAGCTCACACAAGACATATACAATGCGGAACAGATTGAAGAGATAAGTCCAAAAGAGCAGAAACAATTAAAGAAAAACCAAAAGGAGCTAAAAACCCTAGGAGACGTAAAAAACAATTTAGAAAAAACGCTTGCCCCCCACGCGACATGTGAAAAACTTATTGAATTGTATACGAAAAACTTTGAACAAAATAAACAAGACGCTGCCTGGATGAGGCGAGCCGCCAAGCTTTTAAATAAAAAAGAGTGTACCGAATCAGACATATTCTTTTCTATATCAGAAGCACTATATAATATAGAACCGTCTTCATCAGCAGCAGCAAATATGGGCATTAGATCTTTGAAACGAAAAGATTACGAAAAAGCGGAAGGTTTTTATACTTATGCACTGGATAATGAATTGGACAAGATTAATAAAGCACAATATGCATATCGTTTGGCACAAACATATGGCGCTATGAATAAAAACAAGTCTGCAAAATCATATGCATTAAAAGCAGCTTCTTTTCGATCAGGATGGGGTGAGCCCTATATGTTAATAGGCGACTTGTACGCCAAAACCTCTCGCCAGTGTGGAGAACTCAAGACAGAATTTTTAAAGAGAGTTGGCTATTGGGCAGCAATAGATAAATACGAATACGCAAAGAGATTAGACCGACAACTACTTACAAAGGCAAACGAACGAATTGAAAAATATAAAGAACAGATGCCAAGCAAAACAGACATTTTCACTGAAGGCTTGATAGATGAACCAACATATAAAATTGATTGTTGGTATAGCGAAACGGTAAAAATTAGGGTACCATAATAATTTATGATTACCACACTTATTCGTTTTCAAAAAACACCCAGCCACATAAATCAGAGTGTAACAAGATGTGCTATAGTGTTTTTTATCGTAAATCTCATTCTTTCGTGCCAAAGCAACACACAAAAAATAGACGCGCTCGTAAATGATACTCGCGAACCCCTAGTTTCTTCTGAGGGTGTAGAGTGGGTTTACACAAAAAACGGCATACTTTCACATAAACTTACAAGTCCGAAAGTGCTTAAGTTTAAAGAGGAAAAAGAGTATATAGAGTTTCCTCTGGGCTTAGAGATTTTTTCTTTTAATGCAGAAGGCGAACAAGAAGCGTTTATGAGGTCAGACTACGCAATTCAACATTTAGAAGACAAGACAATAGAGGCAAAGGGGGCAGTTCTTATAGAGAATTTAAAAGGAGAAAAACTAGAAACAGAGTTTTTAGTTTGGAACGAAAACCGCAATGAAATTTTCACCGAGGAGCTGGTTAAAATAACCAAGCAAGGGCAATCAATTATTGGATATGGTTTTGAGTCAAATACGTCTTTTAGCAAATATACCCTTAAAAATACCCGAGGAATTATTAATTTAGACCAACCAGAGTAATTTAATGTTGAGCTTTTACTCTATACAAGCGTCTTTATAATACTAAATAAAAAAACCTTAATGGACCCCGACAGTAGTCTTCTGACTATCATTTTATCTCTTTTATTTTCTGCCTTTTTTTCTGGTATGGAAATCGCTTTTATTGCCTCTAATAAGCTTCATATAGAGCTTATGAAAAAACGAGGAGAGATGAATTCTCGTGTTTTATCATACTTTTTAGAAAAACCATCTCGATTTATTGCTACAATGCTTGTTGGAAATAACATTGCTTTGGTTGTTTATGGGGTAGAGATGGCAAACATATTAGAACCACATATTCAACAAAATTTAACAAATAACGATAGTTTAGTGTTGTTGGCTCAGACAGTTATATCTACACTAATAGTTTTGGTAACAGCGGAGTTTATTCCAAAAGTATTATTTAGTATAAACGCGAATCGGCTTGTCCGATTATTTGCTGTTCCAGCAGCTTTAAGTTATTTTGGGTTGTATTTTTTTGTTTCATTAATTGTGTCCATTTCTAAATTTTTATTAAAAAAAATAATGCGAGTTAAACAGCTTGACCAAAAAAGAGTTTTTGGTAGGGTTGATTTAAAACAATACATAAAAGAGCACGCAACCACAGTGAAAGACAAAAACCAACTTGAACCCGAAATACAAATATTTCAAAACGCACTTGACTTTTCAAGTGTTAAAGCAAGGGAGTGCATGGTTCCAAGAAATGAAATTGTAGCAATGGAAATAGGCGAGGATATAAATAAGCTGACTAATAAGTTTGTAGAAACAGGTTTTTCTAAAATTTTAATTTTCAGAGAAAATATAGATCAAATTATTGGTTACACACACTCTTATGAGCTTTTTAAAAAACCAAAACACATCAAGTCTATTTTACTTCCAATAGCCCTTGTTCCAGAAACCATGAAAGCGGGCGAGATTCTTAATTTATTTATTAAAGAAAGAAAAAGCATCGCTTTAGTTATTGATGAATTTGGGGGAACCTCTGGCCTACTTACAATTGAAGACATCATAGAAGAAATTTTTGGAGATATTAAAGACGAACACGACCCGGTAGATCATGAAGAAAAAAAGGTTTCCGAGAATAAATTTATTTTTTCTGGCCGTCACGAAATAGATTACCTAAATGAAAAATACAATTTAAATCTTCCGGAATCAGATTATTATGAAACCCTTAGCGGCCTTATAGTTAACCACTGCGAGAGTATACCCCAATTAAATGAACAAATAAAAGTTGGTTTGTTTGTTTTCGAAATACTAGAGGTAAATCAGACTCGCATAGAGAAGGTAAAACTATTCTGGCAGCCCTAACACCCCTATTTTTGAAGAACTTTTGTATATTCGCAGACTTGACAAACGAAAAAGAAAACAACAATGATATCACTTGATAAACTCAGAAAACGCTCAGGCCTCGTTATTGCAGCAATTGGTTTTGCTCTTTTAGCCTTTCTTTTAGGAGACTTAATGAACTCCGGATCCTCTCTGTTAAACGGTGCCCAAGGAGTATTGGGAGAAATAAACGACGAGGTTGTAGACTATCGAGAATTTGAAACAGAAGCCCAAAATATAGATCGAATTTTTAATGGCCAACAAGATCGAAACGGTTTACGAGATAACTTGTGGTCAGACAAGGTAAGTGAAATTGTTATGGGTGAGCAATATAACGATATAGGTTTAATGGTTAGTGCCGAAGAATTAGCAGGATTAACTTTTGGATATAAGTCAGCACAGATGTCATCAACGGCAAGACAATTTTTTGGAGCAAACGCACAAGATGTTTCCCCAGAGCAATTGGCCTCAGTTATTCAACAAATTCACGACACAGACCCCCTTAGGTGGATGTATTTTGAAAACATTATTCTTAAAGAGCGATTAAGTCAAAAATACTCAAACTTAGTTCGCCTAGGATTGGTAGCCTCAAATACAGACGCACAGACCTACTACGACGAGCAAGGCGCTCAAGCCAATGGGCGATATGTATTTAAGCCTTTTGACACAAAGATTGAGGTAACAGAATCAGAAATAGAGTCATATTATAGAGATAATAAAGACGCTTATCCTCAAAATGAATCACGTGAGCTCACATTGGCCGTTTTTGAAATCCTTCCTACCGAATCAGATAAAGAATTAATTAAAGAACAACTGGAAGCGCTTATTGAAGACAAAGAGGTTTATAATAAAACAAGCAAAAAGAAAGAAATAGTAAAGGGCTTTAGAAATACTCTCGATGCTGCATCATATGTTGACACCTATTCAGACGGTTCATTTGACCCAACGTTTTATGCAGAAGGTCAGCTTTCGCCAGCCATAGAAACGGTAATAAGAAACGAAGAGATAGGATTTATATATGGCCCTTACGAAGAAGATAACAGTTATAAATTGGCAAGATTAAATGCGCGCATTAACGACTCCATTCAGGTAGCCATAATTGAAGTGGCGATGGACGCGAGCGAGCAGACAGCAAACGAAATTTATGCACAGGCAAGCGAAATGGCTTCATCCACCGACTTAAGTAGCTTTGAAGCAATGGCGGAAGAGAAAAACATTGCCCTTACAACAGCATCAATACAGGAGGCAGACCGAAACGTTTCAGGAATCGGAGAAGCCCGAAACTTTGTGTTTTGGGCCTACAATGAGAACACAGCGATAAACACCGTAAAGCTAGATGATCAAAATAGTCGGATTATTGTTGCAATGCTAACCAACATTACAGAAGAGGGAATACAAAATCTTGATGATGTTCGTTTTCAGGTAGAAGTTGCAGTAAAGAGAGAAAAGAGCGCGGACGTATTGAAAGAAGAATTTAATAAAGCCTTATCTAATTCAAGTGATATAGACGAACTGGCAAAAACAATGAACACAGCTCCAGAATCAGCAGCACTTCTATCTTTTTCTTCTAACTCAATACCAGACGGATTTGAGCCAAAAGTTGTTGGTGCTTTCTACGGAATAGAGGAGGGCCAGATGTCAAAACCAGTGGTTGGCAATAGCGGAGTATATGTTGTTTCAACAGAGGGAATAAAAAAATCAGCAGCCCCAAAAGACTTTACGTCTTTAAAAAGGCAACTCGAAAGCCAGCTTCACCCAAGAGCAAACCTCGAGGTATTTAATGCATTAAAAGAGATGGCAGACATAGAAGACAATAGGTCTAAATTTTACTAGAAAAGCGATTAAAGAAAAAAACCTTCGAAAGAGGGTTTTTTTTATAAACACAAAATCACCCAGGCTTGCACCTAAAAAGTTATTTCAACAAAGACTTAATTCCGTAGTAATAGGCTTTTTCACAGGGAACGCAACCAGATTCAATCATAGAAAAGAGCTCTTTATTTCGGGAAACAGTATATTTTTTTTCACATGAAGAAAACACAGCCTTAAGCTTAGAAAACTTGAGCTTTCCAGACCCAAGTAATTTAAAAGTTTTATCGTCAAGAAGAGAGGGCGCGCTTTTTTCGGTTACTTTAAAACCAACCATTTCCATTTTATTTTTACCACAATAAAAGACCTTTAAATATTTATCGTCCCTGTGTTCTAGGTATTTTATTTTTTCTATAGATTTTTCCCAAACAATATCACTAAAAAGCTCAATAAGTTTGTGTGCTTGGCTTGGTTTGGTCGATTTTATTTTAGCCCAATCCTCTCCAGTAATTGTGTTTGCGGAAAGAAATTTGATGAAATCATCCTTTAAGGGCTCTAACTCTTTAGTGTTTAAAACACGGTACTTCATAGACAATTATTTATAAACAAGTAAGAAGCGCAACTATTTATTAGAAAGCTTTTTATGGCGCTTTTTGTATTTTTCATACAGGTCTATTTGGTGGTTTCCAAGCTCTAATTTTTTTCCACGAATGAAGGCTAAACTAACATCATTGGTCATCATATCTAAAGCGTCCCCTTCAGAAACAAATAAAGTTGCGTCTTTTCCTGGTTCAAGGCTTCCAAGAGAGCCGTCTATTTTTAGAATCTTAGCAGCGCTAAGCGTAATACTCATAAGAGCCTCCTCCCTGGTTAATCCGTAAGCAACGGTGGTACCAGCGGTAAACGGAAGATTTCTGGCGCCCATCCTCTCCATATCTCCCTCGTAATCTAAACAGAATAAAACACCAGCGTCAAGTAAAATCTTTGCGCTTTTATATGCAATATCAACATCTTCACTTTTTCTCATAGGAAGTCTGTGTACTCGATTTAAAACAACAGGAATTTCGTTTTCCGCAAGAAAGTCAGCCACACGCCATGCATCATTTGCCCCCACTAAAACCAAGTTGTCTAGGTTTAGATTTTTAGCAAACAAAACGGCGCTTTTTATTTCTTTTACCGTTCTAACATGAACGAAAAGCCCTTTTGACCCATTGAAAACCCCCCTCATAGCCTCTAATCTTAGGTCTGTTTTTTTACTAGACGATTTTGCATAGCTTCTAGCTTTATTAAAGAATTCTTCAACCTCTGATAGTTTTTTTTCAAATTCATCATCAACCTTTTCTTGATGATCGTGACCCCAATATGAAAAGGAAGACTTAGGCCAGTTCATATGAACGGCATCGTCTTGTTTATATAGGGCGTCTTCATAATTCCAGGCGTCAAACTCTACGAGACTAGAGGTTCCGGAAACGACACCACCACGAGGTGTAATCTGCCCAATCAAAATACCGTTTGTTCGAACCGTTGGAACAACAGGAGAATCAGTATTATAGGCAATGATACTTCGAACGTGAGGGTTAAAATCACCCACCTCATCAAAATCTCGTGTTGCTCGAACGGCATCAATATCAGCTAAACCAAGAGTTGTGTTTGGAAGAATAAGCCCTGGGTAGATATGTTTACCAATAACATCATAATATTCCGCATCTGAAATGTCTATTCTTATATTGCTTGCGTCTTCAATGGTTAAAATTTTCCCATCTTCTAAAATAATTAATGAGTTCTCTATAACTTCACCATTTCCAACATGGGCAATGCCACCATACAATAGAATTTTTTTGTTTTGATTTGGAGCAGGTGTTTGAGCAAGGCTTATAGCAAAGAAGCCTAAAAAAATAATAGTTAATGACAGGTTTTTCATGTTTAATTCAGTTTAAAATTTAAAACGAATAAGACTCATCGTCACAATGGAAAAGATAAGAGCGTCCTTTCTTAATTTTTTGATATTCCTTTGTTTTATTTTTTTCTGAGAGCATCTTTTGTGTTAATCGGTTTCTTTCTTTTGTGTTGCGCAATCTATTTTCCCGATCCAAGTTTAAAGAGTAATATAGCCGACCATCAATGTATGTTTGTTCAGCAATGGTATACACAGACAGGGGGTGTCCAGACCAGAGCACTAAGTCAGCATCTTTCCCCTTTTTTAAGCTTCCGGTTTTGTCATCAATATGTAGCAACTTAGCGGGGTTAAGCGTAATAAATTTCCAAGCATCCTCTTCTGAGGTACCCCCATATTTCACGGCCTTAGCCGCTTCTTGGTTTAAACGCCTTGCCATTTCTGCGTCATCCGAGTTAAAAGCAGTAACAATTCCCATCTCGTTTAACAGGGCGCCGTTGTGAGGGATCGCATCATTTACTTCATACTTATATGCCCACCAGTCTGAAAACGTTGAAGCACCAACACCGTGTGCTTTCATCTTTTCAGCGACCTTATACCCCTCTAAAATGTGCGTAAAAGTGTTTAGGGTAAAACCCATAGAGTCTGAAACCTGCATGAGCATATTTATCTCGGATTGTCGATAGGAATGACAAGTAATCTCCCTTTCATCCTTTAATATTTCTAATAAACAATCTAAGTCTAAATCTCTTCGAGGCATTTTACCCTCTTTTTTCTGGTTTGCAGAAAGTTTTCGCCACGACCGCCATTCTTTATCATATTCTTTAGCCCGAATAAATGCATCATAATAAACTTGCTCTACACCCATTCGAGTTTGAGGAAAGCGAACGCGAGAATAATCACCCCAATTGCTTTGTTTGACATTTTCTCCCAGAGCAAATTTCACAAAAGGTTTTGCGCCATCATAAAGCAAATCTTTAGCGCTAGAACCCCACCTCATTTTTATTAAAGCCGACTGACCACCAATTGGATTGGCAGAACCGTGAAGTAATTGTGCGATTGTTACCCCACCGGCGAGTTGGCGGTATATATTAATATCGTTAGGCCTAATTGCGTCTGACATTCTTACTTCTGCAGAGCTGGCCTGGGAGCCCTCATTTATGCTTCTTAAGGCAATATGAGAATGCTCGTCTATTATTCCAGAGCTTAAGTGCTTTCCCTTTCCATCGACAACTTCAAAAGCAAACCTGTTTTTAACCTCTTGAACAGCCTCATTTCCCACGGCAAGAATTTCGCCATCTAAAATGGCTAAGGATGAATTTTTGAGAACCCCTTCTTTTTCATTTGTCCACAAAGTGACGTTTTTAAAAATCACAGCTTTTTGCTCGGGCTTTTCTACCCAACCGTAAGCCATGTTAGGATACCAGCGATCTCCCATATTATTTAGCATTTGGACGTGGTCTACGTTTATAAGTGAATTGTTTTCCGCATCATTTTTTGCAGCCCCCTCAAACCCCGCCTTTCTTTTTATTAAAAAGGACACCCAGCTACCATTAGAGAGCTGGCCCTGCCCTTCAATAGGGTCTTTGCCGTGACCACTTAGCCGAACCACACCACCACCATTGTCTTTGTATGAAAGCGTAATTAGCTCGTCTTCTATTATAAAAGAGACCTTTGTTGTATCTTTAGAAATGAGTTTGGCCTGCAAATTTTCAGGCTCACCAACGATTTCTAAAGGAAAAATTTCACCATTTATTTTAAGGATATAATTACCCCTATAATCGTGATTTTGCTTAGGGTTTATTATATAAGATTTACCCAGAATCCAGTTTTCTAGAATTTTACTATTAGAATTAAAAAGATTGTTTTCACACACAATGAAGTTTGCTTTCATGCCTTTTTTGAGAGCCCCATGTGTGTCAGAAATTCCAAGCATTTTTGCCGGAACACTTGTAAGAGCTTTTAGTGCAACCTCCTCACTTAAACCATATTTTACACAACGCCTTACATTTTCCAGCAAATCTTCCGTGTTTTTTAAGCCAAAAGCCGTAAAAGCAAAAGCAACGCCTTTAGAAGCTAATATAGCTGCATTAGCAGGGGCCAGCTCCCAATGTTTCATTTTTTCTAAGCTTAAGTCCAAACTTTCATATGGGTCATTAACATCATAGGCATCAGGAAAGTTTACAGGAAGAATAAATTGAGCATCATTTAAGTCATCTAAGCTCAAGTACTCATCGCCAGCCCCCTTAATTATAAAGTTCATTTTAAATTCTTCACTAAGATTTAATGCATTACGAATAGCATTGTGGTTGTCAACCTCAATTACCGGCTTTAGCTTTAAATTATCATGTAAAGCAATTAAAGCTAAGTTTCTTTGATCGCCATTATGATGTGCCCATATTGCATCATAAATAGACTGCCGCAATAGAGCAACTGCCCCCATAAAAGAATTTGGGTAACTTTGCCTTGAGCTGCCCTTAGAAAAAGCGTAATGAGCCATGACCCTTGGCTTGAGCAACACTTCTTGTGCGGAAGCCTCCCCAAGACTAACAACTGCAGAACTACCACGAACGATTCCATCATTTTGAAAAGTTAACACAGTACCAAAACCCGCTTCACGGAAAGACTTGGCAGAAGCTTGGTTTGGAGAAAAAACTGCAGCAGCGTCAAATTCGGGCTTAACCGACTGATTCCAAGAGAAAGGCCCGGTTGTTTTGCTTTTCATTTGAGGCTTAGGCTTCCATTCAGACTTTTTGACCTCAGGGAGACCATAATTGGTATAAGAGTCAATAAAAGAAGGATAAATGTGCGCCCCCTCAAGGTTATGAATGATTGCATTCTCAGGAATATCAATAGTATTACCCACCCCAATAATTTTATCGTTTTTTATGAGCAACACAGCTCTTTTTAATATTGTTTCAGCATCAACATGGATCTCAGCATTTATTAAAGCATGTACACTATTGTATTTTGAAACAACCCCATTTACGGGAAAGTTTTCTTGAGCGCAGGTGACCACAGAATGAGCCAAAAAACCAAACAAGAGGATTATATTTTTCATAAAATTAAGTTTTACAAGCGTGAAATTAACATATTTCCGGGAATGTACCCCCTCTTTTGTATATGCATTGCACCATAAAATTAGTAAGTTTGTATAAACAAAAACTCAAACAATGTATATCGGACTAAAACATCTTCATAGTTTTTTACCCTATTTATTGCTAACGGTATTATTATTTACCTTTTTAAGATCAGTGATTGCTTATCGAGGCAAGCACCCCCACACAGAGGGTCATCGAAAAAACGGATTGATTGTTTTAATACTTGCACACTTACAGCTTTTAATTGGCTGCGTTCTTTATTTTGTGAGCCCCATGAGCAGAAGTGGGTTAAATGATTTTGGTTTAGCCATGAAAGACTCAAGTTTACGCTTGTACACACTAGAACATCCCCTAATGATGATTTTAGCCATTACGCTTATTACAATGGCTTATTCAAAATCCAAAAAAGACCTTTCCGACCAGTTAAAGCACAAAGTGAAGAGCGTCTACTTCGGTATTGCTCTTCTTTTGATATTAAGCAGAATACCATGGTCTGCGTGGTTATAAAACTCTATTTATGTCTCAAAAAGTAATTATTAAGCCCACAGGAGAAAAGGCGGTGTTGGTGGGTGTTATTACGCAGCAGCAAAATGAAAAAAAGTCTAAAGAGTATTTAGACGAACTTGCATTTTTAGTTGAAACAGCAGGTGCTAATCCGGTAAAAAGGTTTACCCAAAAGGTGTCTAATCCGAATCCAAAAACCTTTATAGGCTCAGGAAAAATTAATGAAATTGCCGCTTATGTAGATGCTAACGACATTGATCTCGTTATTTTTGATGACGAATTAAGCCCCTCTCAATTGCGAAATATAGAATCGGTTTTTGGTGAGCGCAAAATACTAGACAGAACCAACCTCATACTAGATATTTTTGCCGGTAGAGCTCAAACAGCACACGCTTGTACACAAGTGGAACTCGCACAATACGAATACTTATTACCCCGTCTAACAAGAATGTGGACACACCTTCAAAAACAAAAAGGTGGAATTGGAATGAAGGGACCGGGGGAAACTGAAATAGAGACAGACAGGCGAATTATCCGCGAACGAATTTCTCTTTTGAAAAAGAAACTAGTAACGATCGACAAACAGATGGCCACGCAGCGAAAAAATAGAGGCCAGATGATCCGCGTTTCTTTAGTGGGGTACACCAATGTTGGTAAATCTACAATTATGAATGCCCTGAGTAAATCTCAAGTGTTTGCGGAAAACAAACTCTTTGCAACTCTAGACACCACCGTAAGAAAAGTAGTTATTGAAAATTTGCCATTTTTACTTTCAGATACAGTAGGGTTTATTCGCAAACTACCTACAGAATTAGTAGAGTCTTTTAAGTCTACGCTCGATGAAGTTCGAGAAGCCGACTTTTTAATACACGTAGTAGATGTTTCTCATGAAAACTTTGAGGAGCAGATAAACTCTGTAAACAGCATTTTAGATGAAATTCACGCGATAGACAAACCAACATTAATGGTTTTTAATAAAACGGATTTGTTTACTTACGATTTAAAAGAAGCAGACGACCTAACCCCAAGAACATGGAAAAACAACTCTCTAGAAGATTGGAAGAAAACCTGGATTTCGAAAATGAACAATAATTGTATTTTTATTTCTGCAGCTCAAAAAGACAATTGGGACACCTTTAAAGGGAATTTATATGAGCGCATTAAAGAAATCCACACAAAAAGATATCCATATAACACCTTTTTGTATTAGAAATAAAGAACTAAACGAAAAATGTGGAGGCTAATACGAGCTGTAAAACAAACCACAAAGTTGATTTATAGTTAGACATTTGTATATTTGTATTAAATGTGTAAAACGAAACGCTATATAATTCGAACCCAAGCCCTCTTATTAGCCCTGCTTGTTTTAACACTTAGCACTGGTTATACTTACCATTGGGAGGCTTGTTTACATGCTGATGCTGAGCCGGTGTGTGCAGTTGTGGACCAAAACTCTTGTTGTTGTTCTGGTATTCCTCAAGCGCCAGCATGTTTGTGTTCAGATATGAGTGACAGATCGTGCGACCTTTCTTTTAGTAAGTATATACAGTTCAATTTTGAGGCCCAACCTGGCGACACAGAAGAGTTTAACCCCAGCCAGGCCTTTGATTCCGAAACCCGTCTTGCAAACTCACGTATACCACTGTTGCAAAACAGAATAGCTGATCACACCACACCTCCACCAAAATCAGGTAGAGAAATACTTCATCTATATTCCATACTTGTTATTTGATTCTGCTTTTACGAAACCGTTAAAAACAAAATCAGTTAAATACAAGTTATTATGATAAAACAAATTGCATTATTTGCCCTGTTGTTTGCGGGCATAAATATATTGTTTGCACAGACCACGCCCAACCAAGAGATTAGTGGCTATGTTTTTGAGCGCGACACACAAGGGGGCTTAAAGCCACTTCAGGGAGCTCACGTTTTTTGTATTACAACTCAAAAGGGATCTGTTTCAGACCAAAACGGCTTCTTTTTAATTAATACGACTCAGCCTTTCCCCCAACTTACATCAGCTAGTTTTGTTGGCTATGAAAGCGACACAATTCAAGTAAAAAAAGCCAAATCAATTGAATTTATTTTACGCCCAAGCACGTTAAATGAGGTTAAGCTCACAGGGCGCCAAAAAACAAATGCAAAATCAATTTTAAAAGTAAATAATGTTGAGTGGATATCTGGTCAGGAGCTTCAAAAGGCGGCTTGCTGTAACCTTTCAGAGTGTTTTGAAACAAATGCATCAGTTGACATCATCTCTTCAGACGCAATAACAGGTGCCAAAAAAATCCAAATGCTTGGATTAGATGGAGTATACAGCGATGTTTTAGTTGAAAACAAACCTTTTTTAAGGGGGCTTGCAGCCTCTTATGGTTTAAATTATATTCCCGGCTCCTGGATTGAGTCTATTCAGATTGCCAAAGCAACGGGTTCTGTGACCAATGGGTTTCAGGCCCTTACCGGCCAAATAAACGCAGAACTCTATAAGCCTGAAACAATAGATGGTTTTTTTTGGAACACCTACTTAAGTAGCGTAGGAATGATTGAAAACAATTTTATCACCTCATCTTTTGTGGGTAACGACTGGAAAACAGCTCTTTTGGGTCATTACTCTTACCTGGGTAGAAGTGTAGACAGAAACAACGACTCTTTTATGGATGCAATTGTAATAAACAGATTGACACTATTAAATAGATGGCGTTATTTAGCACGCGACGACAGACACATAGAGTTTAGTTTAAGATACCTGTCAGAAGACAAACTCTCAGGACAAATTTCGGGTGACGACTTAAACACAGA
>MDTB01096760.1_pt1 | contig 16339 bp, 14 predicted proteins | sample 811161 | NCBI WGS metagenome assembly MDTB01 (sample SAMN05326650, study PRJNA326480) | marine metagenome | isolation source: seawater | place: Mediterranean Sea | collected 2009 | reverse complement strand
AGGATTTTTAACCGTTCAAAGTGGCGCTTTTAATCAAATGCCCTACAGTTTTAAAACCAGATTTGAAAATGACAACGGTAAACTTGGAACCAATCCCGAGGAACTTATCGCCTCGGCACTCGCAGGTTGCTTCAGCATGAAAATGGCTTTTGTGCTAAACGAGGCTGATTTTAATCCAACTGAATTAAACACCGATGCGGTGCTGACCTTTGAGGACGGCTCAATAAAATCTATTGCATTATCTATAAAAGGAAAAGTTCCCAATATAGACGATAAAAAGTTTAGTGAACTTGCCGAAGATGCAAAAATCAACTGCCCTGTCTCTGGCGTTTTAAACTGCGATATAACAGTGGACGCCTCATTGTCTTAATGTTTTTAAAACATATCCTTCTAATTGGAGTAGCATTGCTTAATTCATGGTAATCAATTTATCAGACCATAACCAACAATTGAAAAATCACCTTCCTTTATTTTTATTGCGTTCTTGTGCGAACAATCGCCTTAAAAAATATTTCCCTTTACTCTGCCTATTGATGTTTTTTTCAAAAGGGTTTTCTCAAGACAGTAAAAAATTGTCATTAGGAGAGCAGCCTATCTTTAAGATCAACAAAACAACTCAGCCCATCGTGGTTGATGGAAAAATGAATGAGGAGGCTTGGTCTAAAACCGAAAAAAGAGACTTTGATTATTTCTACAGAATAGAAAAACCCGATGATCGCCAAATCACGACCCTCAGAATGTTGTGGGACGACGAAAATTTGTACCTATTTTATGACATGAAAGATAAGTACCTAACCGTTCGTGAAACCAATAGAGATGGGCAGCCGTATTTCGATGATTGTGCAGAGTTATTTTTAATTACCGCCCCAGATAGTTTAGACACCCACTTTGGTTATGAACTAAACCTCAACAAAGCCTCAAACGACTTTATCTACTTCAATAATTTTTACGCTGGGGAAGACGTCGTTTTTAAAGATTTTGATCCTGATTTTGAGGTGGAAGTAACTTATAACGGAACCCTGAATGACAATAGCGATATTGATTTGGGGTGGACGATGGAAATAGCAATTCCGATGGCAAATTTCGGGAAATTGGGCGATGTAGTTCCTGCGGAATCAGGGAATCGATGGGCTTTTTTGGCGGTTCGTCAAGATCGCAATGACAATGAAGGAACTCGAAGATCAACATCAACGATTTTTCCCATTTACGACCTCTCAAAAAATGTACATCAACCCAATAGGTTTGGGCTATTAGAATTTGTAGAATAAAAGTTTTTTACCACCCCTCATCACTGGAAATTTGAAAAATGGAAACTACTAACAGATTCCGATAAAAAATTTCTACAAAACTTCCAGTTAATCCAAAAACAGTAACTTATACCACTGATATTTTATTAGAAAACTTTAGTTTTCGACTCAACTATAAAGAATTGATGATGGTGATTAAAAATAAGTTTAGGCTGGTATTTTGTATATTTTTAATCGCTACTTACAGCCTTGTTCGCGGGCAAAAACTGACCAAATCCGACACCCTTTTTTTGGATCAGACACCTTTAAAAGTCAAATTTAACTATTCAAATAAAGTCTTAAATCAAAAGACAAACGACTCAACTTTTATTAAGTCAAAACTTGTTTTTTTTGAAAAAGACCAGGCCAAAGAAATCCAAATTTCGCTTAGAGCCCGAGGTAACTTCAGAAGAGAAAACTGTTTTATCACGCCCGTTAAAATGAAGATTAAGAAAAGCCAGTCATCAAACACAATTTTTACTGGCAATAAGTCCTTGAAGCTTGTTTTACCATGCAAAAACGATCGGGACAAAAACGATATGATACTAAAGGAATATGTAGCGTATAAAATTTATGAAATTATTTCCCCTTTTTACTTTAAGACCAGAAGACTCGAAATTGATTATGCCGACCAAAGAAAAAAAGGTCAAAAAAATTATGACTTTAAAGGATTCTTCATTGAAGATGATGACAGGGTTGCTAAAAGATTTGGGGGAAAAATTGTGCAAAGGTCGATTAACCCCCTTGCTATGGACGATTTCATCTCAGTTAGTTTGTCTTTTTTTAATTTCATGATTGGAAATACTGATTTTTCCTCTGCACATCATCACAATGGGAAATTACTGTATTTTGAAAAAAAGGTAATTCCAATTCCGTATGACTTTGATTTGACCGGATGGGTGAACCCCAGATATGGGAAAGGAGTCACCAACCGATTGGGATTTACTTTTGGAAAGCGAAATTATATCGGTTTTAAAAGAGAAGCAGCGGTTTACCAAAAAGTAAGAAATCATTTTTTAGCCTTAAAAAATAAAATTTTCGGAGTGGTTGCGCGCTATGAATCTGACTTTGAAAACGATTATGCTTTTACGATGATGTCAAATTATCTCAAAGAGTTTTATGAAATTTTGGAAGATGATAAGCGATATAAAAACCAGATTTTTTCTCAAGCAAAATAACCACCAAATGTTGCTTAACGTTTTTTTCGGAGACTGCTATTGAATTAAGCCAGAGAGGTTAAAACGAGAGACAAATTCCCACACCAGTTGACTTGAACTTTTCCCACCATAGCTGTCATTGTCATTCCAAGTATGTCCACCATCGATGATTTTAAAATGTCGTACATAAGTGTCCCCGCCGGCGTCTGTGTACTCATATTGATCAAAGCCACTATTTTGGGTGATTTCTAGGCTTTCTGCTTGATTAAAATCACTCCAGTACTCGATTACATCAGCAGCAGACTTTAATCCTGTTGTGCCATTATATGGCACATAGTAGTCTGCAGTTCCATGAATATTTATCACACCTAGGGGCGCGTACGCTTCGCAGTTGTCATACGTATATTCCAACATGGTTCCAGCTACTGAACCAACCGCAGCAATTTTATTGCTCAATCGACAAGCCAAACCATAAACGAAATAACCCCCATTGGAATAACCACTTGCATAGACTCTATTAGTATCAATAGCCATTTCCTGTTTTAGCATATTGATCAGGGCTTCCACAAAACCTAGGTCATCCGCACTACTTTTATTGTTTCCCCCAACAGGGTCAGGGTTCCAATGCGGTAATCCTCCAAGCAGTGTCCCCTGAGGATAAACCAAAATAAAATTTTCAGACTCAGCAAGAGGGCGCATATCCGCCGAATTCATTTGATCTATTGCGTTATCACTAAATCCGTGAAAATTGAGCATCAAAGGAAGTTCAGTCCCTTCGGTATAGGATTGTGGGACATATAAATAATAAGTTCTCTGAATGCCATCATGCATGATTGAACGTTGAGAACCCCCACGATTAATGGATTCAGTGGTCGATTGAACTTCGTTATTTTCCGAACAAGCCAAGAACAGCGCTAATAGAAATAAAAGTAGTATCGGTTGCTTTTGCATTACGCCTTCAAAGTTAAGAAAACATCGATCAACTTGGCGTTAATCCTTTAGGCGAAAAGCGACATACTTATTTCCTGAAGGTGTTCCCATTTTTCCGCCCCCACAAGCGATTACAACATATTGCTTTCCATTTTTTTTGTAGGTGATCGGCGTGGCATATCCTCCTGCGGGAAGTTTATATTTCCATAGTTCTGCTCCAGTTTCTTTGTGAAATGCTCTGACGAAGCCGTCGTTAGTTGCCCCGATAAAAATAAGATTTCCTGCAGTAACGATTGGGCCGCCATAGTTTTCAGTTCCCGTTTTTGGGAAGCCTTTTTTGGTCAATTCCTCATACTCCCCCAAGGGGACTTTCCATAAGATTTCCCCCTTATTGAGATCAACAGCATTTAGAGTTCCCCAAGGTGGAGCAACTGCCGGGTAGCCGTCCTCATTAAGAAACCTGCCAATTATATTTACGGAATATGGCATTGTCTTTCGACCAGTTTCTTTTAGTTTTTCATCAGCGATTTTTACATTATAGTCATTCAGCAGATAGGAAGACAGCGTTGTTAACTCAGTTTTTGTCAAATTAGGGAATCCCATCATGGCTCCTCGACCCGCAGTAATCATTTTTTGTAGGGATTGATGCTCATACTTTTTATTGAGCTCTCTCAGGTCAGGGAAATTTACTCCTCCGTTTCGGTTGATCCCATGACATCTGGCACAATGTTGTTGGTAAATTCCCGCACCGTAATTGATGACTGGATTAGTGCTATCAAAATCGAGTTTATTGGCTTTTAAAACCCAAGGCATTTCATTTGCATTGACATACATGATCCCTGAATTGGGATCAAACGCAGCGCCTCCCCATTCGGCACCACCATCAAAACCTGGAAAAACGATTACCCCTTTTTTATCAGGGGGAATGAATTGCCCTGCTGAGGTTAATTTATCGAACTTTTCGACCAGCGTTTCTGCGTTGGTCTTACCGTTTGGTCCCCATGAAATCATCGCTTTGGTTTGCGCAAAAGAATCACTGATCATTTCTCGTGTAAACTCTTGCCGCGCAATAGGCGGTATTTTTGTTGGCAATGGTTGGGTTGGCCATGCTTCCTCTCCTACCAATTCAGAGGGTGGAAAAGGCTTTTCCTCTACAGGGAAAATTAGCTTACCATCAGCACGATCGAAAACAAAAATATGACCTGATTTGGTAACTTGTGCCACTGCTGCTATAGTTTCTCCTTCAACATTGATGCTAATCAAATTTGGTGGCGCCGGTAGGTCGCGATCCCACAGGTCGTGATGAACAAATTGATAGTGCCAAATACGCTCGCCCGTCAATGCGTCAATGGCCAAAAGGGAATTGGCAAATAAGTTCTTTCCTTTTCTGTTGCCACCATAGAAATCTGGAGAAGCAGAACCGGTTGGGATATAAACTATCCCTGTTTTTTCATCCATACTCATACCCGACCAAGAGTTGGCTCCACCGATACGCTTCCAGGCGTCTTTCGGCCATGTATCATAACCGTATTCTCCGGGGTGAGGTACCGTATTAAAACGCCATACTATCTCCCCCGTATTTAAATCATAAGCTCTGACATGCCCCGGAGAGGCTCCAGCACTTTCATGAACTCTGGTGCCTTGAACCAAGATGTTTTTATAGACTGCCCCAGGGGTATTGGCAATGACACTGAGTTGTTCGTAAGGTTTGCCCAATCCCTTCCTTAAGTCTATTTTTCCTTGTTCCCCAAATGAAGTTTCTAATGCTCCAGTCACTGCGTCAACAGCATAAAGATATTTCCATGCTGCATAAATAATTCTTCCGTTTGAGCCGTCCTCCCAGAAGATTAAACCTCTGTTGACACCAAAACCAGTTTGACCTGATTCATGGGGGCTAAACTTCCATAGCTCTGCTCCAGTTTCAGCATCTATAGCAAAAAGCTCCAAGGCAGGGTTGGTTCCATACAATACACCATTGATCACGAGAGGATTACATTGAATCTGAGTGTATTTACTAATCTTTCCCGATTCATACTCCCATGCCAATTCTAGGTTACCCACATTTTCACTATTGATTTGTTTTAAATCGGAGTAATGTGATCGGGATTGATCCCCCAAGTAAGCGTTCCAATCTTTATTCCGATTACAAGAAACGATTACAAATATTATAAACAGCAGTGCTGAAGTTTTCGTTTTCATTTATTTCAAGTTTTATTGCATCATTAATCTTTTTTGTAAGTAACCATATCACTAATCCAAATGGTCGCACCTTTGTTGGGGTTTAAAACTTTCATCTTTAGCGTGTGATCTCCAGGGGGTATCTCATATTTAAAAAACAGTTCCAAAGCTCTTTTTGTTACATCTAATGGGAACTTCATGGTTTTTTCCAATTGATCATCGATAGAAAATTCCACCTCAAAGAAGAAATCTTTCATGGGATCAACATCACTGAGATTATTCCACCTATTGTTTTCGCCTACCTTACCTACGCTTCCTCTTAAAACAATTCCACATCCATTGAAATTATATTCCAGTTCTTGTGAACCATTTGTAGGGTCATTATCCTTAAAAGACAACCGCTTGTTGATGTTTACTTTCTTATTGAGTTGATAACCCGGAAAATTTTCTTCAAAGGGAGCGACAAGGGATTTGGCCGTCTTGATCCTGATCTTATTGCCTTTTATTTCTCCTCCGTTTTTAAGTATCAACTCCTTACTGTGCTTATAGCTAATTTGATACACTTTGTTGAGCGACATTTCCGTGTGACTAAAATTAATATCTTCAATACTAGTCAACCCTTGCAGCCAGTATGCTGGAATTCCGCTTAAACCTGTTGTCGTTGCCAATATACCCATAGCGGTCGCGGGGTTACAGTCTGAGTCCTGTCCAGCTCTGGTTGAGATATCTAAGGTTTTTCCAAAATCTCCCTCACCGTACAACATCCCCAATACCACATAAGCCGCATTAATTTTAGCATCGATATTAAAATCTCTATATGCGCCATCTGGACAACCGATATCGTTTCCCCATTTTTCCTCTATCAAGGCCCAATTCTTTTTCCAGTCCGTGGGATATTGTTCGTGCCATTTGATCACGTCAGTGATACATTGGTGAAAAGTACTTTTTGTCGGAATCATATTCAATGCACTGTGGATGATTGTCGCAATGTCTTTTTCCACAAATGCATGGCTATACATTCCCGCAACAAACACCCCGCCGTAGTAGCCGTCTCCAGAATTCATGATGTGCCCCACGCGATCACAAATTTCCAATGCTACATTGGGCATACCCGGTGACATAATTCCAGCGAAATCTGCTTCGATCTGGAAGTCAATGTCATCAGCATGCGGATTATTTAGCCAGTGTCCTGATTCAGGCGCCCCCATACCATTTAGGTAATTGTATCGTCCTTGTTGATTGGCGTGCCACAATCTGTAATCCGCCTCAGCATAAGCTTTTAGATGCGATTCAGCAGGAGCATCCAATCCTTCACTTTCCAAGACCTTGACAAAGGTCAGATCCATATAAATATCGTCATATAGTGTTCGGTGATTTTTCATCCAGTAAGGAAGAATTTCTTCATTCCACTGGGTGTGGTGCAAGTAAGATTCGTAATCTTCTATGATGCGTTTATTGTGTTTAAATTCGGTTGGACCGCCATAGGTAACCCCAATGGTCTGTGCTGCCCACGCACCTTTAATTTTATCTAATAGTTCAGGAGCTGTCAGCTCATAAAACTCCGGTACAACTTTAGGTTTTACTAAAGTTTTGTTCTCTTGTTGGCAACTGACGAAGCCCAAAAGACCGATACAGAGCGAAAAAAGACTTAGTTTTTTTATCATTTTACTAAAACACTTGGTGATTGATAAATATAAAAAAATACTTCTTAATTAATTATATTTATAACCCATAGTCATAATAACGAAATTTTAAAACCAAAAAGAAATTAAATGTTTATCATCGATAATTACCCCTTAGCTGTATTATTCTGTATCATCACCATGCTGTGCTGGGGTTCATGGGCGAATACTCAGAAATTAGCCAGTCAAAAATGGCCCTTTCAACTTTTTTATTGGGATTATGCCCTTGGAATTTTACTGGTAACCTTGGTTTTGGCATTCACCCTTGGCTCCTCAGGGGCAGCGGGCAGAAGTTTTATCCCCGATTTACAACAAGCGGAGCTAAGCAATTTAAATGCTGCCTTTATAGGCGGGGTGATTTTTAATTTTGCCAATTTGCTATTGGTTATTGCGATCGAAATTGCAGGTATGGCGATTGCCTTTCCCATCGGCATTGGTATTGCGCTGGTATTAGGGGTGTTCACAAATTACATCGCGCAACCTGAGGGCGATCCATTGGTGCTTGTTATCGGGGTCTCATTGGTCACTCTTGCAATTATTATTGATGGAATAGCCTACAAGAAAATTTTACAAAACTCCAGTGAAAACCCAGTTAAAGGAATTGTGTTTTCGGCAGCCGCAGGAATTGCAATGGGTTTTTTTTTATAAATATGTAGCTGTCTCAATGGCAACTAATTTTGTGACGCCTCAAGTAGGTAAATTAACCCCCTATACTGCATTGGTGATCTTCTCACTTGGGGTAATAATTTCAAGTTTTGTGTTCAATACCATCAATATGTACCGTCCTTTTTCTGGAGAAAAAGTCAGTTTTCAAGATTACTTCAAGATGGGCACGCCCAAACTCCATTGGATTGGAATTTTAGGAGGGATCATTTGGGGTATTGGGATGTCTTTTAATATTATTGCCTCCGAACAAGCGGGTCCTGCCATTGCATATGGTTTAGGACAGGGGGCTACCTTGGTTGCCGCTGTCTGGGGGGTATTTATATGGAAAGAATTCAAAGCCCTTCCAAAGGAAAATGCCTGGTTGATTCCCCTGATGTTTTTGTTATTTGTCGCTGGAATAGGGACTATTATTGCCGCTAAACTAATTTAAACCTTATTATGAGTTTGATAACCATAGGAAGTAGTAATACCGATTTGGTAATTTATTTGGATCATATTCCTAAAATTGGAGAAACGGTAATCGGCGGGGAGTCTTCGGTAATTTTTGGCGGAAAGGGGGCTAACCAAGCGGTTGCTGCCAAACGTGCTGGTGCCGACATAAAGTTTATCACCCAATTGGGAGATGATGGTTTTGGGGAGGGGATGAAGAAACATTTTAACGTTGAGGGTTTACCTGAGCAATATGTACTTACCGATGTGGATCAACCATCGGGGATAGCTCAAATATTTGTCTCCCAAAAAGGAGAAAATTCTATTGCTGTTGCTTCAGGATCTAATGGCACCTTGACTTTTGACCGTCTCAAACCTTTTCTTGAAGATATTGCTAATGCGGATCTGGTGTTAGTGCAATTTGAAATTCCATTCGATACCATTGAAAAAATAATTGAATTTTGTTTTGAGAAAGAAGTTAGGGTTTTGGTCAATCCTGCACCGGCAAAAAAATTGACTGAAGTGTTGCTAAAGAAAATTTGGATGATCACCCCAAATGAGTCTGAGGCGGAAATTTTGACGGGTATAGCGGTTGCCGACGAAAAAAGTGCCTTAAAAGCTGCACAAATGATTTTAACTCAGGGGGTAGAACACTGTGTTATTACGCTGGGAGAAAAAGGAAGTATTTGGGTAAGTCAATCAGGGGCCTGTCGTTTTACTGTTCCCGCCGTTGACGCGGTTGATAGCACAGCTGCTGGAGATGTATTCAACGGTTACTTGGCTCAAGGCATTACCCAGGATTCGCCATTGGAGGAAGCTTTAGCACTTGGCCATGCTGCAGCCTGTCTTTCAGTAACCGTGAAGGGCGCTCAAACTTCCATACCGACCAAAGAACAGGCACAATTGTTTTTACAACAAAACCCAATCAAAGGGGAAATGATCATTTAATTTTTGCGCGCTGACAAAATATTTTGTCGGTAAGCGGAGCATAAAATAATGACCGGATTACGGCCGTAGTTTTTTTGAAATGTTACTTTTGTTAGAACTATTAATCCATGAAAGATGAAAAAATTAATTTTATTTACCTTATTAATACAATGCCTCAGCGTATTTGGTCAGTACAATGACCGCCCCAATTTCGTGGTGGTTTTTTGTGATGATTTAGGTTACGGAGATATCGGTGCATTTGGTAGCCCAATGATTCGTACCCCCAATATAGATCAAATGGCTGCTGAAGGTCAAAAATGGACGCAATTTTATGTTGGCGATCCTGTTTGTACACCGAGTAGGGCAGCTTTGTTGACAGGAAGATATCCTATCAGATCGGGAATGACTTCTTCTGAAAGACATGTTCTTTTCCCAGATTCTGCCAATGGATTAAAACAGGAAGAAGTAACCATTGCTGAAGTCCTCAAAGCGGAAGGTTATGCAACGGCAGCAGTTGGAAAATGGCACTTGGGTCATTTGCCTGAATTTTTACCGCAAGAACAAGGTTTTGATTCTTACTTTGGAATTCCTTACTCTAACGACATGAATAACAATGGTTTTTTTGGAGAGTATTCGAAGAATGCTGATGATCCTAATTACTTTTCAGAAATCGATTATTTTGATGTACCATTAATTGAGAATACCACAACAATTGAGCGACCAACCGATCAGACTACTATAACCAAACGCTACACTGAAAGGGCGGTTCAATTCATAGAAAAAAATAAAGAAAAACCTTTCTTTTTATACCTTGCCCATAGCATGCCTCATATCCCTCTGTTTACTTCCAAGGCGTTTAAGGGGAGAAGTAAAGCCAGTTTATATGTTGATGTAATTGAGGAAGTTGACTGGAGTGTAGGGCAGATCATTGATGCTTTAAAAGTAAATAATTTAGATAAAAATACGATTGTAGTTTTCACCTCTGACAATGGTCCGTGGCTATTATTTAAAACCCACGGTGGTTCAGCAGGACCTTTTCGTGCAGGGAAGGGAACTACGTTTGAAGGAGGCCAACGTGTGCCTACTGTTTTTTGGGGGCCGGGGATTGTAAAGTCCGGAGTTATCAATGAGATGGGCTCGACTTTAGACCTGATGAATACCTTTGCAGCACTCTCAGGGGGGAAAGTCCCAGATGACAGAAAAATGGATGGATATGATTTGTCAAAAGTATTAACACAAAAGGCAGACAGTCCAAGAAAAGAATTCTACTATTGGGCTTTTGCCGAATTGCATGGCTACCGAACAGAACAATACAAAGTGCACATCAAACAAAGAGATCCTATTAATTATGGTCAACCAACCATTACTCTGGATAAACCGGAGTTGTATGATGTTCGTGCTGATATTTCTGAAAAATACGATCTAGCTGATAACTTCCCCGAAGTTGTTCAGACCTTATTGGACAAGATGGAAGTTCATCTAAAAGACGTTGAGGGTTCAACACCAGATCAATTGGCAGAACGACTTCCAAAAGAATAGCTCAAATGATTTCCTAGCTAAACCAAGGATGGGTGCCAAATTGATTTCTTGGCACTTTTTCGTTTTTGTCAAGGTGCCATTTGATCCCTTTTAAAACGTTGTTTAAGTAGCGCTTTAGTAGAGGTCGTATATAAAATTGGAAAGCCCAAAAATAAATAAGTTTTGAAATTTTGTCAGACTCGTATGGAAATACGGTAATTTTCAGTTCTGATTTTTCTTGCCTTGCGCTTATTTCCCAGACTACCCTGGATTTTTTCCCTTTTTCTTTTCCTATTTTTAGCTCGTAGCCTTTAAATGCATTCCAAGAGGTAAATTCACGATAATATTCTAAACCATTTAGATAGATTAGCAGGTCTTTTTTCTCGTGCTGCTCTCCCCAAAAGACTACCTTATTTTCTTTGCAGAAGGGATGTACTTGTTCAAGCATACCAGGCGTTGAGATCAACTTCCAAGTCTGTTCAACGGTCTGGTCTAATTTGATTTTTGATTGAATAAAGCGTTCCATATCAGTTTACAGCGAATGCTAAAGATTAACGAAGTTAATTTTTTTATCACTTTAACTCAAATATCAAAAGCTTATATGCTATTAAATGGATAATTAGTTTTTTGAACCCAATCGATTTGACTAATTAATTGAAAAACAAGCTGGCTTTGAAATATATTTTTAAATTTATAAACTATTAAATATATTGTACTAATGGAAAACCTCAACTTAAATCCGCTCTCAAGTATGGATGATTGGGAGGATGACTTAATCAGAAGATATCCAGACCCTGAAACTCCCAAAAAGAAAGAGGAATATCGAAACTATCAAGACTCTGACAGAGATGCTACTGTTAGGGAATTTTATCGTTTAAATCATCAATACCAAACTTATGATTTTGTTTCAGCCAAGGAGGAAGAGTTTTTGGCATTTAACAAAAGAGAAATGTCCATTTGGGATGCTCTTGACTATCTCAATACTTTGGTCGATGATAGTGATCCCGACATTGAACTCGATCAACTTCAACATTTGCTACAAACCTCAGAGGCCATCCGGAGGGATGGGCATCCAGATTGGTTTATACTAACGGGATTATTGCACGATCTCGGTAAGGTTTTGTGCCTTTTCGGAGAACCTCAATGGGCGGTGGTTGGAGACACCTTTCCTGTCGGCTGTCGTTTTTCAGAAAAAATTGTTCATGCCAATTTCTTTAGCGAAAACCCAGACTACAGTGACGAAAGGTACAATAGTAAATTTGGTATTTACACCGAAAACTGTGGCCTAGAAAATGTAAAAATGAGTTGGGGACACGATGAATATTTATACCAAATACTCAAAGACTATTTGCCTAAACCTGCCCTTTACATGATTCGCTATCACTCCTTTTACGCACAACATCGCGAAGAGGCTTATGAGCATCTGATGAATGATGAAGACCGTAAATACTTTAAGTGGGTAAAAGCCTTCAATCCCTACGATTTGTATTCTAAGGCTCCAGTTCCTCCTGATGTAAAAGCGCTCAGACCTTACTACGAGGATTTGATCGCTAAATACCTCCCCAATAAATTGCTGTTTTAATCTTATCAAAGCCAGCTAAATCATTTTGGGGACAATTAATTTCGGTATTGTAGGTTTGGGAAGGATAGGGAAAATCCACTTGACCAACGTTCAATTATATTGCCCTAATGCTCAAGTAGTTGCAGCTTGTCGTGTAAGTGATGATAAAAAAGATTTTTTACACCAAAATCGTGTAGAAAGATATTTTGACACCTATGAGCAAATGGTTAATGACCCTGATATTCACGCTGTAATCATTGCTTCCCCAACCGCTTTTCACTACGAGCACATTCTTTTGGCAGCCCAAGCGGGAAAACATATTTTTTGTGAGAAACCAATTGACCTGTCCTACGACAAAGTCCAACATGTTGTGGCAGAGGTTGCCGCTGCACGGGTTCACTTCATGGTCGGGTTTAACCGCAGGTTCGACCCTAATGTACTCAAGCTCAAACAAGCCATTGACCAAGGAAAAACTGGGACTCCGCAAATTGTAAAAATCGTCAGCCGTGATCCTGGGCCACCTCCTTTGGATTACATCAAAACCTCTGGCGGCTTGTTTCTAGATATGGCCATTCACGATTTTGATATGGCGCGTTATCTTGTAGGTGATGAGGTTGTTCAGGTGCAATCTAACGGTACTGTTTTTGGAAGTCTCCCCGTAGATCAATACGACGACATAGACACGGCAATGACGACATTGATTTTTAAAAACGGCTGCATGGCACAAATTGATAATAGCAGAAATAGCAGTTATGGCTATGATCAACGATTGGAGGTTTTCGGTGCAGAAGGAATGTACGCTATGAAAAATATTTTTGAAGACAGTGTTTTTGCCCAAGATGCAAATGGTTATCACAGCGCACGAACCAAGTACTTTTTTATAGAACGTTATGAAGCTTCTTATCGCAAGATTATCCAAAGTTTTGTTACCACATTATCCAATAACCAACCATCCGAAGTAACCGCCGAAGATGGATTGGCTGCCCTATCGATTGCCATGGCGGCCAAAAAATCACTTAAGGAAAATAATCCCATAGCGGTTAATTAAACGTCCCATATGCTATTAATTTCCACTTTTCTAGCCTACACCCTTTTCATTGCTGCCTATTCATGGTTTAAGCTTAGAAAAGAAAAATTATCCTCCCAAGAAGGCTATTTTCTCGGGGGTAGAAGCCTCACCGGATTGGTCATTGCTGGCTCGATGCTCCTAACCAATATCTCTACTGAGCATTTGATCGGAATGAACGGTTCTTCTTATAAAAACGGATTTATCATCATAGCATGGGAGGTCACCTCTGCTTTGGCATTGATCATTACCGCTATTTATTTTGTCCCCAAATACCTCAAAATGGGATTGACGACCATTCCTCAATTTTTGGAAAACCGATTTGATGGTTTTACCCGATCTCTGGTCGCCTTTTTCTTAATGATATCCTTTATTGTTACCCTGCTTCCAATTGTTCTATATACAGGAGCCATTAATTTAGAAAGTATTTTTAACGTTTCCGAGTTGCTTCAGGTCTCCAAAGCTCAAGGGATGAATTATACCATTTGGGCAATTGGTTTGATCGGTTCTTTGTATGCCATTTTAGGTGGATTGAAGGCAGTCGCCGTATCAGATACTTTTAATGGGTATGGATTATTGGTTGGAGGCTTGGCTATCCCTTTTATTGCATTGGTCAGTATTGGCGATGGTAATCCTATGGCTGGTTTGACTACCGTATATAAACACGCTCCTGAAAAATTCAACGTCATCGGCGGAAAAGATTCCGTTATGCCCTTTGAAGTTCTATTTACTGGATTAATTATCAATCAAATTTATTTTTGGTGTATGAATCAGATGATTATCCAAAGGGCTTTGGGTGCCAAAAATCTAAAGGAAGCGCAAAAGGGCTTGTTATTTACTGGTTTGCTAAAAATATTAGTGCCTTTGATCATCATACTTCCTGGTGTCATTGGTTATTACTATTACGGAGATCGTTTTTATGACAGTCAAGACATGATCTATCCCGAGTTGATTAAAAAGATATTACCCAGTGGTTTTGTGGGGCTATTTGCGGCAGTGGTCATGGGTGCAGTACTCAGTACATTCAACAGTGTCCTCAATAGTGCCGCTACCATCTTTAGCATTGATATATACAAGCGCCACTTCGACGCTAAAGTAAGTGACACCAAACTGGTTAAAATCGGTAAAACCACCTCTGCCGTCCTTGCCCTATTTGCTATATTGGTCGCACCTATGGTCGCCAATGCTCCAGACGGACTCTACCAACTTTTACAACAGCTCAATGGTATTTTCTTTATCCCCATTGCTTCTATTATGTTAGCGGGGTTTTTCCTACCAAAAATTTCAGCTACAGCCGCAAAGGCAGCACTTCTTGTCGGTTTAGCATTCTATATCAGTTGTACTTTTATCTTTAAAGTAGATCTTCACTTTGTTCATGTTTGGGGGATAGAATTTATACTTAATATGGCGGTGATGAGGATCATTTCTTACTTTTTCCCCCAGCAAAAACCATTTCAAATTAAAGATTTAAAAGTTGTTGAAATGAAAAGTTGGCGATATACCAAGCCCTTTTCAATCTTTTTGTTTTTGGCTACAATAACCATCTATATATTTTTGGGGAGCTTTTAAATCTAATTAGATGAGCTGTAGCAGCAATAAAAATCAATATTACACGGAGGAGGAAGCAGTGGAGGCCTTAATACGCTCCCATATTAGCTTTACTCGACCTGCTGTAAGTTATTACCGCTGTGATGAATGCGTTCAATATCACCTTACTTCTCGTGGGGAAGAACACTCACTCTTATCGAAGCCCGAAATTGTAAAACGGATTAAAAGTGAACAACAGGCACAAGATTGGTCAGGTCGTTTTAAAAGAAAATAAGTAATGAACCGTGGGTGATGCTATTTTTTATCTGTAGCCTCGTTTCTTGTTTTTTCGAAATAGTCATCCAAATGGGTCTCCCAATGCATTCTGTATTCAAAGCCTGTTTCAAACTCCTGATCACACTGACTACATTTGATGATTTTTTTACCCATTTTTGTTGTTTTGGCTAAATTAACAAAATTGATGCAAACGCGAATTTCACGCCTTAAAACTAAAAAAACAAAAAACCCATTTTTTGATCAAAAAATGCAAAAAAAAGGACAAAATGAATCAAAAAAGAGTAAAAAAGTACTTTTTTGGTTAAAAATACATCTTTTTTTGATTTTCGATTTTTTATAAAATTAAAGGAACTTCATTCAAATTCAAGTTAAATTTCCACGGCTTTAAATTATATTTTAACTTTAGGCAAGACTTAATATTTATATAGATGATTAAAGCTTTTTTGTTTGACTTGGATGGCGTTTTTTATGTGGACGACAATTTGATTCCTGGTGCAAATGATGCGCTTCAATGGTTACAAGAGCGCAATATTCCTTACAGATTTATTACCAATAACACCACCCTGCCTAGGAATAAACTTGTAGAAAAGCTCAATAAAATAGGAATGCAGGTCAATGAGGATGATTTAATTAGCGCCAACTATGCCGGGGTTTTGCTTTTAAAAAAATTAAAGGTTAATAGCTGTAAACTCGTTCTTAGAGAAATTGCCCAAGCCGATTATCAATCGTTTAACACCAATACCTCAAAGCCTGAGGCAATTGTGATCGGAGATATTGGTCCCCATTGGGATTATAAGTTAATGAATGAACTGATGGATTTGATTTTGGCGGGTGCCCAACTTATTGCACTGCATAAAGGGAGATATTTTCAAACCGAAAAAGGACTTGCTATAGATAGCGGCGCCTTTGTGGCAGGGCTTGAACATGCGACTGAGACCAAAGCTTTGGTTGTGGGAAAACCTCAACCGACCTTTTTTGAACTTGCTACCCAAGTCTTTACTTGTAAACCTACTGAAATCTCCATGGTTGGCGACGATTTAATTAATGATATACTAGGGGGTCAAAAGATGGGTTACCCTACATTTTTGGTCAAAACAGGAAAATTTAGAGAATCT
>MDTB01168683.1_pt1 | contig 16340 bp, 19 predicted proteins | sample 811161 | NCBI WGS metagenome assembly MDTB01 (sample SAMN05326650, study PRJNA326480) | marine metagenome | isolation source: seawater | place: Mediterranean Sea | collected 2009 | reverse complement strand
TATCAGTACCTATGTCAGTACCAGATATTGTCCATATATCAACCGAATCATCAGGCCTACTAACTGTGTAGTTAGCACGATCATCAATTGATTCAAAAATATAGTTGACTGCATCTGCAGTAAATTCTTCATTATCAGTTGAATTAAGAAGTTGAACTATTCGAGCTCTACCCCCCATACCAGAATGATTGATGCAGTAGTAATATAAGTCATAAATATAAGAATTTGGAGTTAGTAATGTATAGGCCCCATCAGTACCAGGAGTGCCAATCTTTTGAACAATATCATTAGTTTCTGTACCACCACCATGTGAACCATTAGAGGTTATTGAAAATGTGAGTGGATGATTTGTGTTAGAGGTGTCAGATTGATCAAACTTATATGTTGATCCATTTTTTAAACCAATGACTTCAGCTGCCTCACTTGAAGAATCAAATTGATATTTGTTTCCAAAGCCAGTAGAAAATACTGATACTTGATAAGTTTTTTCATAATTAATGGTTGAACTGATTGTAGACACTGAATTATCTTCAATTTCATCAATATGATAAGACATAATTTTCCTGTTTTAGAACTATGATGTGTAAGTTAAGAATTTAATAAAATTATAAATAAATAGATTCCTGATGAAAATAACAAAAACTTTTACCTCAAAAGTGTAAGCTTTTCTTCAAGCAATAAGGGAATAGCAATATATTTAATATTAAATCAAGGTTGTGTTGAGTTTTTTTTAAACTAAATTTGCAAATTAGTAATTAAGTTGTATGTATGACAATTTAAAAAGATAAAAATTCCTTGATGAGTTCATATCATAAAAAAGATTTCAACTTCTTTTCAGCTTTTTTTCAATAAAGTTGATTGATGATAAGACTAGATTTTTATATAGTTCAACACTTTCTACGATAGACTTGTGGAGCCTGCTAGATAAGGAAAGCTATCAAATTAAAGAGTGAGTTCAAATTAATTTATTTGAGCTGAGCTTTATAATTAATTATGTCAGAACGTCAACAAATGTCCCACCTATATTTGGGGGTTTAATGTTGTTCTCTTTGAGAAACCTATCGACAACATCCTTTACTTCATCAAAAGAAGCTTCAGCTTCTTTGAGCGAGCTAACTTCTGAAAGAATTGTTGATAATTTGTCTTGAGTTAATTGAGATATTACCCCTTTGTTACTTAAGGGACCGGTTGAAGGAATGCTTCTTCCAAGCTGACTTGGAGGAGTGATTCCGTTATCCTCCAAAAATCCATCTACAACTTCTCGAATTTCTTCAAAGCTTTCTCCATCCCTTTTAAGGACATCAATAGTATTAAGAATAGAAGACCGCTGCTCGTCTGAAAGACTTTGTCCATATTTATCAATTATTTGGGCGTGCTCAGAGGGACGTACTTGTTTGTTCGCAAGTGCGGTACCTTGACCTAAACCAGCTACAGATTGAAACGAAGTTTCCATACTTCACCCTAAAATTATGATCTATACAAGTAAATACGACTAATTTATGATCGACAAAAGATAGCGATACTTTAAAATATCATAAAATTAATTTAAATAACACCTAAATTCTTGTTTTTTTTAAAATTTAACCCAAAACTATCTAATGTTCTGAGTTGAATCATATGGACAAATATAACAATTAGTTAATCTTTTTTAAAGTGCTTTTTTAGACAATTATTTTTCATCAATTTTTCATGCACTTCCGCAGATCTTTTTACCTTTTTATGAATTGATCCGTCTTGTTTATAAATGATATCAGTCACATGTCTTCCAGACTTTTTATCTGCATAAAACTTGTCCATTTCTAATTGCACACATTTATCAATTTTACCTGAGCAAGCAATTAAAGCTAATGGTAAAACAAAAAGCGTAATTTTATGAATTATTTTATTTATACATATTTTATAATCACACTTTAGGCTTAATTGTTTTAAATTAAGATTATATATACGCGTATATTTTATTCTTTTAAAGATTAACTTCATGTAACTCCAAAATTGTTAAGATCTACTTTTCCTAGCAAATCTAAAAGATTGTATACAAAAAAAACAAAAGATTGAACTAGTAATTAAAAACATTAATCTTGTTAAACTGGCCCAAAAGTTTGAAAATGGATCACTGCCGTAAGCAAGTCCCAACAGTAGATCAAAGCCTGCAATAAATATAAGTAATCCAAAAATTACAACTATATGCATAAGTATTTTTTGTTTTTTTGGTATGGTCATCGACAAAATTGCAAAAATTAAAATTAAAATTCCAAAGAGTGATGGTATGTATGAAGTAAAAGATGAACTATCACTTAAATAACTGATAACAATTCCCCAAATCATCAAAAAAGAACCGTATATAATAGATACTTGTTCGATGCTAAGTTTAAAAATTTTGAATTCTTTTTTTTCAGAGTTCATAAAAAATATATCCTTTTAATAAATTAGAATAACAATTTAGTTAAAAAAAATCTAAATAATAATTTAAAATGTAGAGTGTCGATAATTATTTTTTTTATTAATTAATTTTTTTAAAATAGGATAGTCTATTGCTTCATTTTTGGATGATGAACCAAAGAGAGATGAAGGAAAAGGAAATATGCACTTTATTTATACAAACATTTGCTTTACTCTTATAGTCATTTGTTTACTTATCATTGCCGTCACTTCAATTTTGAAAGTAACAATTAAAATAAGTATAGTTGCGATATGCGACCCCCAAAACGGGCAATGTGTAAAAGTTAACGCTGACAGACGACTAGAAACAACCAACTAATTTATCTAGAACCAAGGCTAGTACTGTAGAAAAATCATAGTTGATATAAATATGATTGATAATTTATCAGTAAAGACTCATTAAAAACACATTTTAGAGAATTAATTTTAAGAGGGTTTGTATAACAAATTAACAATAAGTGCTTAGGGATCATTACCAATATCGAAAAGCTCAATTTCTTTCTCCAAAACTTTACCTGTGATACTGTCAATTTAAATTTCTACTTCAGTCTTATTTTTTAAGTCTTAAACATCAAATTCATAAATTGGTATTCTATTTTGTAAAGAATATTCTTTGTCAATCACTACTCCCTTAATTAGACACAGTGCAATACTTTCGGCTCTTTTGGAGCTTATTTTTGCAATGCTAGTATAAGGTTTGTCATTTGATCTAACTTCTTCTTCATAGTCAGATAAAGTTAATTTTTCTGAGTCGCACTCTATTTCTATCTCTATTTTTTTACTCTAAAAAAATATCAAATTCATTGAGTAACTCATTATCTTGGTTTCGCTCCGCCTCAACTGAAATAATTTCTCCTAGATATTTGTTTAATACTTTAAAAACACAACCGGGAAAGCCAATTAATTTCATACGAATATTATTATCAGCTAAAGTTGAACTCGAAAACATATATATAGTTACTATTATAAAAAATATTTTTCTTCAATTGCTAAAACTTATAATTCAAACCAACAAAGAATCCTCTTGGAGCACCTGGAGCTACAAATTTACTTATCGTAGGCCCGGAATTTTCATCAACATAACCACCTGATGAGTTGAAAGCCGACTCTGCCATTGCTCCATAAGTTTCAAAGGTGGAATCAAAGAGATTAGTTACTCTTGCGAATAAAGTAAGTTCATTAAAAGGTTCAAACTTTGCGTTCAAATTAATGACTGTATATCCATCAACACTAGCATCTTTTGCAATAACGCTGTCATCCCCTCCAATTTGTCCGTCTTCATTACCTTGTGTAATCAAATCAGAGGTTGCTAATAATGACATTCCAATTTTAAGTTTCTCGTTCGGAATCCAATCAATACCTAACCTAAAAATATTTTCAGGAATACCCGCAACTCTCATACCTGGTTTTGCTTGGATGGATCTTTCACCAAAAAGTAAACCTGTTTCTTCATACGTAGCCATCAGATGGCTATAACTTGCATTAATGGCAAATTGGTTAATTTTTTGGTTTAACTGAATATCAACTCCCTTATTACGTGTTTTACCAAAGTTAGTAAAATATCCTTCACCAGAATTCACATCAGTTGAAACGAAAATAATGTCATCCTGATTATCAGTGTTGTAAACACTTATAATGCCAACGCCGTTGGAGTTAAGGTTTTTTCTAGCACCAATTTCGAAGGTCTGTGAAACAACTTGTTTTAAAAATGGATCAGCTTGTAAACCTGTTGGTAACAAACAAGGATTAGCTTTGTCCGCACAGCCCAACTCTATTACGGTTGGCACTCTATTTCCTTGAGAGGCATTAACAAATAAATTAAAACCACTTGCAAAATCTGCTGAAAAACCAATAGCAGGATTTAACTTGGAATAGTCGAATGTTTCTTTTGGTTGGGCCACCAGTAGTGCCGAACTTTCAACAACTGTAGATAAAGTATTACTTACCCTTGTATGGTTATACCTTAGAGCGGCAGTAATGAAAATATCTTCACTTATTTCAAACGTATCTGCACTGAATATAGAATAGGTTCGTGAATTTCCACTAACTTTAGCAGTATCCTCAGACTCTGAATCCGAAGAACAAATTACTTTTCGGGTGTTATCAAGTTCGCAGTCTTCGATTTCATTAGCCTTATAACTTACAGAACTTTGATCAAAAGTAAATCCTGCGGTAATTTGATGAGCACCTAAAATCTTTGAAAGATTAATACCCAAGCCATTACTGTTTTGACGAGTTCGTGTATTGTTAAATTCACCTTCAAACTCATATTCTTGTTCATCAGTATCAAATTCAGCCTCTAAATCTCCTCCCAAACGTTTCTGTCTTCCGTAACGATGATAAATCAACCCAGAAATTTCAGTGTCATCATCAATATAATTATTAAAGTTCAATGCAATTAAACCAATTTCATTTTTGGTCTGATCAGGGTGAGAATAAACAGAAGTTCGTTGTGCCTCATAAAGACCATTTCCTTCTGTTTGCCCAACATTATCTTCAACTCCGAAACTTTTACTAGGTAAAAGACCATTACCAAGTAAATCACTATCCCCAAAAAAAGCCATTGCACCAATGGACCCAAATGTAGTGTTTTTGGAAAGTTTGCCAAAAACATTAGAAATTTCTCCATTTGAATGGTCCCTCCAACCAGATTCATCAAAATGACTGAATGAAAGAAAATAACTACCGTCATTTCCAGTATTAGCAAAATTACTCCCAACAGATAAATCTATTTTTTTCCTATCAAAACTTCCATATGATATTTTGGTGTTAACGCCGGGGTTACTTATAGCGGTTTTTGTAGTCAAAGATATTGCTCCTCCTAAAGTATTTAGTCCATACATAGGGTTTGAGCCTGGAATCAAAGAAACATTGTCAATTGCAAACTCCGGAATCATATCCCAATTAACCACGTCGCCAAAAGGTTCGTTTACTCTAATTCCGTCAATATAAACAGATATTCCTTGAGCAGCACCCAAAGTTGAGGATGCTCTAAAACCTCTGTAAGTTATATCACCTTGATAAGGGCTTCCTTGAACTTCATTATTATATACGCCAGGTAAGGATTGACTCATATAATCAGATAATCCTAATGATGACTCCTTACCTATTGAATCTCCCGAAAACGTTTTAATATCGTACGGTAATTTATTCGCCTCTATACTCAAACCTGGTAAAAGTGATGTTCCTACCACTTCAATTTCCGGTAGTTCAACTGAGATTACTGACCCAGAAAAAAAAGAGAGCACTAATAAGTTTGTACTTACTTTTCTCATAACTTCCCCGTATTTTATACAAAACTAGAGTTTAGAATTTAAATTAAAAGCATTTATTAATAAAACTGCAGTAAAATCATGGTTTAAAACAAAACTTTAAATTAATTTTTTCTCACATCAAGTTAACATTAATTAAATTGAATACAAGTTTAATCGGTAAAGTTAATTTATGAAATAGGAGGTGGAGTACTTGGAGTATTTATTGATGATTCAAATACGTCAAGCTTATTGAAAAGCATAGTATAAAAATTTGAAAAAACTGGAAAATCTCTGATTATCAGTATTAGAACTTCGTAAGCGAAAGCATACTGAATTAATATAGGGTCATAAGTTTCCTTTTGGATGTTCCAAACCTCACAAATTTTTTTCTCATCATGACAAGAAATTTCAAAAGAAACACTGTAGTTGTTCATTTCAGTCTGATAATTAGTAAAAAAAATCATCAGTTGTTATTTTTTCAAAACTTAAAATGGTGAAAGTAAGTAAAAAATGAACAAGTGCAAGTAATAAAAATCCAGTTTTAGTAAAATTTGGTCGAAAACGATTAAGTTTCATTTGATCAAAAATAATAAACTTAATTTCTATTGTTATGTGTTTAGTGTAGTTCGTAGCATTCATTTTTTACAAGAATTATTGAATTTGATAGTATTTTCAACCTTAAGTATATTGTTTATAAAATTAAATAAATAAAGTAGTTAATAAGTATTTAAAACAATCCAGTTTTGACTAATTTACCTACTAACAAATTAATAATGTTTAGTGCCAAATTTGGCAAATTTACTTTTAAGGAATGCAAAATGAAAATTATTTTATTAAATATTATTGTCACAATCACAACCTGCTTTCTTTTAACACCAGTTTACTCAACTGAATTAGATTCGATACTGGAAAAAGCTTTAAGCTCAGATCACAGATCATTAAAAAACAGAGAGAGAGATAAGTTTAGAAACCCAAAAGAAACTCTAAAGTTTTTCGGACTAACCAGCAAAACTACTGTCATGGAAATTAGTCCTGGTAAAGGTTGGTATACTGAGGTAATAGCTCCGATTGTCAATGAAAAAGGAACTTTTTATAGTGTTATATACAAAGTTAATAATGACTCTAAACCTTTTTTTAAAAAAATGGATAAATTCTATAGGACGAAATTAAAGGATAGACCTGATATTTATGAGAATGTTAATCTGATAACGATTAGCCCTAAAAGTCCAAAATCAGCCCTTAATGGTAAGATTGATATGGTTCTAACCTTTCGTAATGTACATAACTGGGCAAAGGCTAAGTCTGCAGAATCTATGTTTAGTTTTTTTTATGATTCTCTAAAGAGAGAGGGCATTTTAGGAGTCGTTGAACACAGAGCAAAAAAAGGAACTCCATTACAAACTCAAATTCAATCGGGATACATGACTGAAAAATATGTCATTGAATTAGCACAAAAAGTTGGATTTAAATATATTTCTTCTTCGACGATAAATAATAATCCTAAAGATAAAAAAAACCATGCCAGAGGAGTATGGAACTTACTTCCAAATTTACGAGGAGTCAAGGAAAATGAAAAAGAGAAGTATTATGGAATTGGAGAATCAGATAGGATGACTTTAAAATTTAAAAAACCCTGATCGCACATTATTTAAATTTTTTACAAGTATAAAAATAATTAGCAACATGCTGAGCATCATAAAATTCAGAGAAAACGAGTTTTAACTCATTATATTGGAAAAATAAAACAAAATTATTTTTTTTACTGATAGCCATTATTGCAGATGAATTTTTTTTTACGATTTTGTAGTCAATGATTGAGATCATCCCATCAACTTTTACTGTCTGCTTTATTTTATTCTTGTATTGCTTTAAAGTGACTATTCCATCAATTATTTTTAATATTTTTTGATTTTCTTCTAGAGGACTATTTTTGATCTCTGAAGAATCAATAAAAGAAATAGAGTCAACTTTTTTTTCGAAAATACATGAATAAGTGTTTGCAAGAGAACATTGAGTAAATATTAAAGATATAGTTAGGACTATTTTTTTCATCTGTTATTTTATTAAGGCCAATAAAACACCGCTCAATATACAATAATTTTACCCGTCATACCCATATCTTTGTGTGATTTTTTAGATACTTCATCAATAACACTACAATGTAAATCATCAAAGATACCCGTCTTAATTGGAATTAACCACCACTCGACGGAATAACCTGGAAAAACTTCAACTTCTTTAATATTACCCTTTACTTCTGCAATTTTTTTTTTGTCGTTAACGACCTGTATTTTCCTTGTGTAAACAGAATTAGCAAACTTCATTGAGGTGAAATAATGCTTATTTTCACTTTTGTTGATTATAACGAGCCTGTATAATATTCCCGTTTCAAGTTTTATTTCAGGAGGAGAAAAAAAATGAGTTTTACCTGTTTTGCCAAGTAAGTTTACTCTTACCTCTACAGGTTTCTGACGGGTTAAATCACCTTTTGAAAAAACTGGATTAATTTGTAAAAAAATTAAGGAAAATATTAATATCCATTTCATTTCTTGTGATCCATAAATTATCAAATTTTTTATTAAAACTGCCAAACAGAATTGTACTATATTCTCGTAATATTGGAATGATGTAAATTTAAAAACTACAATTATTCATGACACTTCCCAAATACCCATCAACGTTTAGAAATAGAAAGCCAATTTTATCTGTGATCAGAAAGTATCTTCCCTCACACGGTCATATCATTGAAACTGCATCAGCCACAGGAGAACATATAATTTATTTTGCAGAGAAGTATCCTAATTTATTTTGGCATCCCTCAGATAAAATTCCTGATATGTTTTGGGCTATCAAAAAGAGAAGCAACTTGTTATCTAATGTGACTGAACCAATTATAGTTGACCTAATGTCAATAAACGATATTCAAATAACTGTTAAATTTAACATGCTCATAAATATAAATATGATTCATATCTCCCCTTGGGAAGCTTGTATAGGTTTGTTTAAATTATCTAATAAGATTATTTCAAATGATGGCTTAATTTATCTATATGGACCCTTTAAAGAAAATAAAAAAAAACTGGAGATGAGTAACAAAAAGTTTGATTTACAGCTTCGATCACGCAATTCAAAATGGGGTATTCGTTGTTTAAATGATGTGATTAATGTTGGAGAAGAATATGGATTCAGATTTATTAATAAATATGAAATGCCTGCAAATAATTTGTCAATTATTTTTAAAAAATGTTCTATAACTAGTGAAATTTAATTCAGAGTCTTTTGACTAAATTTACCTAATATTGTGAATTCCAACAAATTCTCTTATTTTTTCAAGCATTTCATTGGAAATTGGTTTTACTTTTTTTGCACCCATATCTAATAAATCATTAACAAAATTTTTATTTTTTTGTAACTCAAAATATTTTTCTCTAATCGGACTGAGTTTATCATTCATAAGAACGAAAAGTTTCTTTTTGGCATCACCCCATGAAATTCCTTCTGCATACTCATTTTCAAATTCTAATTGTTGCTCCTTAGTTGAAAAACTTGTGTAAAGTTTATAAAGACTGCAATTATTTGGATCTTTTGGGTCTCCAGGCTCCAAAGAATTAGTAATAATTCTTGAAATAGATTTTTTTAGTGTTTTTTCATCGGAAAGTAGTGGAATAATATTATTATAAGATTTGCTCATTTTCCTTCCATCCAATCCAGGAACAGTGCTTCCTTTTGCTTGAACAATAGCCTCAGGAATTTTAAAAACTGGCCCAAAAAGATGATTGAATCTAATCGCTATGTCCCTAGTCATTTCAAGATGTTGAAGTTGATCATGACCAACAGGCACATGAGTTGAATTGAAAATTAAAATATCTGCAGCCATTAAAATAGGATAAGAAAATAAGCCCATACTAATGCCTTTATCTGCATCCCCTTTGTTAGAAATAACAGCTTTATATGCATGAGCTCTATTCATTAACCCCTTAGAAGTTATACAACTGAGAATCCAACTTAATTCAGGTATTTCTTTAATATCAGACTGTCTGTAGAAAAAGGATTTATTAACATCCAAACCGGATGAAAGCCAGGCTAATGCAACCTCTGTAACAGAAGACTGAATTTTTTTAGCGTCTTGGGTTTTAATTAACGAATGGTAATCAGCTAGAAAAAAGAATGACTCTTCATTCTCCTTTGCCAGATCTAGTCCAGGTTTTATAGCTCCTAGGTAATTTCCAATGTGTGGTGTTCCAGTCGTTGTAATACCAGTCAGTATTCTTTTATTCATTCAATTATTATAGCTTTACTTACCAGATAAAATTAATTGGATAAGTATTAATCTATTTGATTACTCATATTTATCTATAATACATTTTTTTTTATTAATTCTTAATAAATTTGTAAACCTAAATCTTTATTGATTCTCAAAATTCTTTTAATGAAAAAAATACTCAAAAAAGAAATCATTTTTATGCACTAAATTATTTAAATAATTGCCTTTGCGTTTATATTATTAGTGATTAGTAAAATGTTATGTTAAATTAAAATTAAATCCTTGATTAACAATTATTATTCAATATAAGTTCACGGTGCCAAAAAAAATACTCACAGATTATCCTGAATTGGAATTCATAATTGCTTTAAGCAAAAATTTGAATTTGAAACCATTTTTTGAAAAGCCTTACGGTATCAATCTTTTATTTTTACTCGATAAGTGTGAGTGTGAAAATGAGGATAATGGAATTGAAGACACCTTTGAAAGCATTCTTATATCTAAACCCAAAAAGTTAGCGTTTGTTCAATATTGTGCTTTTCTAACAAAAGTTGGAGCTATCAAGTTAAATCCATCAGATTTCAAAAAAAGCAAAAAAGTAATGCGTTTGAGTAAAGGAGTGAAAAAAAGTATGGCTTCTGTAAGAAGAAAATTTGACATTCAGATTGTCTTCAAAAATTAGTATGAACTAGCCTAAAAAGACTGCTAATTTGAAATAAAGATATTAAGAGATGACTTTGTTTGTAAATTTTTTTCAATAACCACTGCTGACTATGATTTAATATCATAAATATAACACTTAATGAATAGTATTTTATTGTAGTTTTCAGATCACATCCTGTTTTAAGATTGCTCATTAAATGATGGAAAGCTTTTTTAACTCAAGATGGAATTTCCAGATTTTTATTAAATGTAAATTTTATTTTTTTATGAGTAAATTTATTAAGTGATAAACTTTGATTAAAAATAAAATCCAACTTTATTACAAAATCTAAATTAATAAATAATAGTTTTTATAAAATAAAGTTTCAATAGGATCTAATGTAGAACAAGTAATTTTTTCATTGTATGTAGTTAGTATTTGCTAATTGCAGTAATAGAAAATACATTTGTTCTTAATATATTAAAAATAGTTGTACATGAAGGTTTAACTATTATTGTTTTAAATTAAGCATATTTTTATTACTCTACCTGCAACATAATCGAATTAATATTCCAAGAATTTTTAATAATCATCAATCTACCAAACTTCATTAAGAAATATCACTATTTAGTTATAAAAATATATACTTTAACTCTTTAACAAAAATGAGCAATCTGTCTAAAAAATTAATTCCTTATATTTTATTGATTTGTGCCTCATTTTCATTTTTTAAGTTATATGAAGCTGATAACAATCTCATCTCTTATGTTTCAGTTTTCAAGAAAACACCTGTTTTTATTACTAAACCCTACAATTCAAATGGAGAGCTAATTTTTATTTCTCACGGGTTTGCTGGTTCATCCAATTTTATGAGGTCTATAGCAATTACGTTAGCTCAAGCAGGCCATATAGTTATAAGATTTGATTATTTGGGCCATGGTAGTCATCCTATTCCATATTCCGGTAGTATTAACTCTATCAATAAAATTACTAATGGTTTCATCGAGCAGACTGATAGCATTATTGACAATTATTTAGAATTTTATAAAAAAGAGTCTGCTTTTTTGATTGGGCATTCAATGGCATCTGATATTGTTATTCAAACTGCCTTGGGAAGAGATGATATAAAAGGTGTTATTGGAATTTCTACTTATTCGAACTCAATTACAAAAACAGGACCTAAAAATCTTCTTATTTTAAACGGAGAATGGGAAACAAAATTAAGAAATAAAGCAATTCAAAATCTAAAAACAATTGGTATAGATGAACCACGTGAAAATATTCTTTATGGTTCATTAAATGTGGGAAATGCTAGAAAGATAATATCAATAAATGACTCTGATCATGTCAGAATTTTATACTCAAATGAAACTCAAAAATTTATACATGAGTGGATTTCTGAAATATCCGGCAACAATTCCAACTTAAAAACTAATCAAATTGGGGTATTTATGTCTTTGACATTAGTAAGTTTATTCCTATTTTTTATTTCCTTTATAAGAGTGGTTCCGTCTAAAGAAGGTATAAGTTTTAATATTAATTTATTAAGATTTTTAATAATCAGTATTTGTGCAACACTTATTACACCAGTTTTCCTTAAATTTTTTGTCGTAGAATTTACGAACATTACCGCCCATAATTATTTAATTAATCATCTTCTTCTTTATAGTTTTTTTCTTTTATTACTTGTACCTACTGGATCCTATAAAAAAATATTAAAAAGTTTCAACTTGAATTTATTTTTACTTACGACAATTTTCTCTTTGTTTATTTTTGGAGGAATAATAGATTGTTATATAAGCACCTTTTTCCCAACAAAGCAAAGATTGGCTCTCACAGTTTTGATGATGCTAGGGTGTTTACCCTTAATGATCCTTTTACAGATATTTTATGCGAACAAAATTAATAGTTTATTAATGGGAAATATATCTAAACTTTTTTTTATTTTGTCATTATCTATCGCTATTATATTTAATCCTCAGGAATTGTTTCTCCTAGGTTATGTAGTTTTTTTATTTATTACTTTTTCACTAACTTTTGGTTTCTTAACAAATGCACTGAACCAAAAAAGTAATAATTTACTTTCGGCAGGAATATCAAATGGAATTGCTCTATCTTGGACTCTTGCTATTGCAATTCCAACATACATATCAGAATTTTAAAATATGAGTTATGCACTTTCTATTGAATACTAGCTGTAAGATCATAGGAATTAACTTAATATACATTTGACAAATAAATATAGTTGTAATTACCATACAGCTATAATCACTTATTAGTAATTCAAGTTCATATTATTATTTGTTCAATTATTAGTTAATTTTTTTTTAAGAATTTATTTTGGATATTTTTTGATACTGAATATTTTATCCTTAAGAATTATTTATGAAGACCTAAGGAGATTAAACAATGAGCAAAAAAAAGATTGAAAGTGCATCTCTTCTATTTGCAGCTGCATCAAGAATAGCTGCCAAAAATAAAAAACCCTCAAATACTGTGGTACAAAATAATACAATATCCAAAACAAAAAAAAAGTTTAAAACTAGCTTTGATAAAAAAAACTGATAAAAAAAATTATTCCCTACTATTCGCTTTATTACTTATTTGTTATATTTTTTAGAGCATCTTTAACCTTTTTTTGGGTCTTATCACTGAACCAGTTTTCAACTAAAGTTTCATGATCAAAGTCAAATCCATGTATTAATGATTTTTTTAATCTACAAAATGGATCTCCTGCTTCAATATAAAATTCAGCTAATTTTATTGCTTTCTTTAGGGCTATTTTTGTTGCTAAATTTTTTCCTACAAATGGTATGAGAATCAACTCATTAATTAATCCCTTGTTATATGCTTGCAGTGGTGAATATAACCTACATTGAGTTGAAACCTCAAATAAAGAGCTAGGGTTAACTGTATTCGATATTATTGAGATTATAGAATTTGGAAGATCAAGACTAAGCGCCATTTCATTAAGTCCCATTCTGTGAAAGCCTAGCATCCCGTATCTGTAATCACATGCCATTGCCAATAAACAGCCTCCAGCTATAGAATGGCCGCTAACGATACTAATAACCGGACCTGGAAAACCTCTAATAGTTGCTAAAAGTTCTCCAAAAGAACTAAAAATTTCAGATACACCTTCTTTGTCCGCATTAATTAAATCCTTCAAATTAAGACCAGCACAAAATATTTTACTATTTCCTAGAAAGATTACTGATTTGCAAGTGTCGTAATTTAGTTCTTCTATTATATCCTTTTGACGCTTTAGCGATAAAAGATTTGGACCAACGGAACCCATATGAATAATTTTAATTTTATTTTCAAAGCTTATTTCCATTCACTTTATTCCTACTGTTAATATAAAGAAGATAAATTTGAAAATATAATTTTGTTAAAAACTACAATTACAGAATACTAACTTTTATTAGAACCATAGCCTCTTCTTTTTCGCACGATTTTAGATGACTCTTCAGAACCATACCCTCTTCTTTTACCAATCCTTAATTCTTGAAAATCAGACTGCTTTGTTTTTGATTGAAATGTATATTTCTCTAATAAAAAACTCATTCCTTTTCTAATTGAAAAAAATAGAAGTAATGCTCCTGATCCTACAACACTACCAAAGATAAAAAGAATAAAGTCAGACATTAAATTTTATATATCTCAAAGTTTTGAATTTTATATGCACTAGTCTTAATTTTTAAATTTAATTACAAATCTTAATTTATAGTTTAATTGTTAGACTATAAATAAATGTTTCAATATTATATGTTTTGTTTAAAAAAAACCATACATAAACTATAATTTCCTAAGTCAATGATGAGTAAACAACACTAAAAAAGTCGAATTTTGTATGGGTGGTTGAATAAATCCCAACTTAAGGAAAATTTTATCAGTTAAGGTTCTAATAAGATATATATCAAATATCTTGATCTAGTAATATACTCAAAAATCAAAGTATGCTTATCCTTTTTTCTTAATGGACAACATCACTAACGTCATCAGCTGATCCAATACAATTTCCATCAGCAAATAAACCGTACAAACAATAAAAATTTAGAAAAATAATAGTAATAAACTAATATTTCTTCACTCGAATCTCTTAAATTAGAACTGAATTCTGCAGAAGAATTTAAGTCAACATATTAAAATAATATTATAAGTAATCAAATAAAAAATTATATGTCTCGTATTGCTAACAACAAACTTACTATAAAATACTATGGTCGAAGAATAATCAAAGAAAAGCTTTTTCGGTCAATTTTATATTCAAATTATTTTTTTATGCTTCCTTGCTTTTATTGAAGATCTATTTTAAAAAAATTATTTCCTGTACAAAAAGTTTAATTGTAGACATTAGAAAATGGTTTTATATTTTTCCTCCGCGGGTATAAACAAACCTGTTGATTCATCAAAGACATCTAAAGAACCTTTTCCAATGTCATAAAACCAACCATGGATTTCTAAACTATTTGTTTTAAGTTTTTGTAAGACAACATTATGAGTCCTAAGATTTTTTATCTGGATCAAAATATTATTTCGTATTACAGTATTTAATTCTTTTGATATTAAAGGATCATTCTCAATGAGGGTCATCTCAACTGCTCTTTTTGAGTGATTTAGCCAATTTTTTACGTTAGGAAGATTTTTTAATGTTGAAGGGTCTATAACACCCTTCATGGCACCACAATCGGAATGTCCGCAGATCACAATATGTTTCACTCCAATGGCCTGAACGGCGAATTCAATAGAAGCTGAAACACCACATGTATCAATTGAATGAGCTGGAACGATATTTCCTGCATTTCGAATAACAAAAATTTCTCCTGGATCTGTCTGAGTTAGTACGCAAGGATCAACTCGAGAGTCTGAACAGGTAATAAATAAAATATCTGGATTTTGAGCTTTAGCAAGTTTGGAAAATAAAAGTTGTTTCTGCTTGAAATATTTTGATTTAAATCGGTAATATCCAAGAACAGCATTTTTCATACAAATTCCTTTTGATTTTTAACGGTAGTAAAAAACTTATAATAATATCCTTAAGCCTATTCTGACTTTTTTCATGGAAATAATTCAAGTTTAAGGATAAGGTGAAGAAAGAATTGTAAATGCTTAGGTAAATGCAACGACTAAATAATATTAAAAGAGAAAATCAGCAGAACCAAATAAGCTGTGCATTCATCACAACAATTATGATATCAGTATTAATTAAAAATAAGTGATTTAAATCTAATTAGAGAACGATTCTTTTTCATCAATTTTATTAATACAAGCCTCAGATAGTTCGAAGAAAATATCGTAGTTTGCCAACCATAGTGGATCATTTTTATTTTTAGTACAGTAAGTATCAATAAGTGCAAACCTCTGTTCCATGGTTGTTTGCTCTAGACAGTTTAAATACGAGTTAATTAAATCTTTTTCCAACCTTCTAACTCTTGAATGAGTAATAGTGTACAAATCGTAAGCACCACTTATGTAAGCTACAAGAGAAAGTTTTTCCATATCTTCAGTCTCCCATGTTTTTCTTTTGTTTATGTATTTTTCGCAACCAATATAAGCAAAAGAATTACAAGAAAAAAAAATTAAAGTAAAAAGAAAACTTTTTTTCATTTTATTGTTTATTTAATAACTTTTTACTGAACCAACCAGATACCATCTTCTATTTGTGGTGCTACCAAGCTTACATTCTCTGGTGACTCTGCAAATCCTATCAACGCTGCTGCCCTACTCATTGCACCAG
>MDTB01192768.1_pt1 | contig 16342 bp, 13 predicted proteins | sample 811161 | NCBI WGS metagenome assembly MDTB01 (sample SAMN05326650, study PRJNA326480) | marine metagenome | isolation source: seawater | place: Mediterranean Sea | collected 2009 | reverse complement strand
TCCTAAAAATATCATTCGTTATTTTATTTGGTTCAATGTCATTTTCTTTATTTGCACAAAATGAAGGTGATGCACGTACCGGTGAAGCAGGTGCATCAGAATTATTAATAAATCCTTGGGCGCAAAGTTCAGGTATGTCAGGTGCAAATACAGCTTCTATTAGAGGATTAGAAAGTGTATTTTTAAATGTGGCAGGTTTGACGGGCGTGGAAGGTACAGAATTAACCTTTTCACATGCTTCTTGGTTTGCTGATATTTCAATTAATGCATTTGGTTTTGCACAAAAAGTTGGAGATGCAGGTGTGATGGCTTTATCAGTGATGTCTTTGGATTTTGGAGATATTGAAAGAACTACGTATGATAATCCAGATGGAGGTATCGGTACATATTCCCCACAATTTATGAATATAGCTCTTTCCTATGCTAAGAAATTTACATATAATATGTCTGCTGGTATGACGGTGAAAATGATTTCTGAAAATGCTGCAGAACTATCTGCTAATGGTATTGCAATTGATGCCGGTGTTCATTATCAAACAGGAGAGCGTGGACAGGCAAAATTTGGAATTACATTAAAAAATATTGGACCAAGGATGTCCTTCGAAGGAGATGGTGACGACATTACATTAACTGGCCCAAATGGAAGTGACATGACTGTTGAATTGAGATCTGCTCAATTTGAATTGCCATCATTATTAAATATAGGAGGAGCATATGATTTTTATATTCAAGATTCTTCAGGTAATGATATGTTTAGAATTACTTGTTCAGAAACCTTTGTTTCAAATTCCTTTTCCAAGGATCAGTTTTTAACAGGCTTAGAATTTTCGTGGAAAGAGATGGTTACCTTAAGGAGTGGTTATGGTTATGAAAGTGGTATCTTTAAAGACTATGATTCAGGAAGAACAACGGCTTTTACTGGTTTTTCAGGAGGATTAAGTTTAGAAATACCAATTTCAGATGAAACAGTTTTCGGATTTGACTATTCATATAGACCTGCAGATCCATTAAATTCTGTGCATACTTTTGGTGCCCGTATTATTTTATAATTTATTTATTTAAAGTATTAATGAACTCTATTTCAATAGAGTAAAATATTTATGATTTTATGTCAAAAATTATTTATTATAGTTCAGAAGATTTACAAAAATTAAAAGATGAGCTACATCATTTAATGACAGTTGAACGAATTAGTATTTCTAAGCAGATTGCTGAGGCTAGAGATAAAGGAGATCTTTCAGAAAATGCGGAATATGATGCAGCAAAAGAAGCACAAGGATTGCTTGAAATGAAAATTGTTAAACTTGAGTCAAAAATTGCTTCAGCTCGAATTGTTGATAAATCAAAGTTAGCTAAAGATAAAGTTTTGTTATACTCTTCTGTTGAAATTCAGCATTTAAAGACCGAGCAAAAAATTAATTATATAATTGTACCAGAATCTGAAACTAACATTGCACAAAAGAAAATATCAATATCATCCCCGATAGGTAAAGGACTATTAGGAAAAAAAATAGGTGAGATTGCTAATGTTGAAACACCTTCAGGTGTTATTGAATTCAAGATTTTAAATATTTCTATGGATTAAATTTCATGAAAAGTGTTTTTAGTAAAATTATTGACAAAGAATTGCCATGTCATTTTGTGGCAGAAAATGACTACGCTATTGCATTTATGGATGTTAATCCTATCGCGATAGGACACACTTTGGTGGTTCCTAAAATTGAAGTGGATTATTTATTTAATTTAGATTCTCAATATTATCATGCACTGTGGGATTTCACAAAATTAGTAGCCGTTGCTTTAAAAAAAACAATTTCTTGTGAAAGAATTGCTGTTAGTGTAATAGGCTTGGAGGTCCCACATGCACATATTCATCTAGTTCCAATTAATGAGATGAGTGATGTCAATTTTTCTAGTAAAATCACTATTTCCTCAGAAGAAATTAGAAATATTGCCCATAATATTACTGATAATATTATTAATTAAGTTTACCTTAATCTATTAGGGTTTTTTTTCACAAATTGGCTCCAGCTATTACTTATGTTATTAGTCTTTTTTATATTTTTTTGTAGGGCATGACATACTGCTGCTGCTAGACCATCAGTCGCATCTAAGTATTTGGGTTTTTCTTTGATACATAACATAGTTGTTAACATGCCTGCCACTTGCTCTTTAGATGCTTGACCTCTTCCAGTAATAGCTAGTTTTATTTTTTTTGGCGCATATTCTGTAATAGGTAAGTTTTTTAGTGTAGTAGCTATGATTGCTGCTCCTTGTGCTCGTCCTAATTTAAGCATTGATTGAGCATTTTTGCCAAAAAAAGGTGCTTCAATAGCAACTTCATTAGGCTGAAAAGTGTCAATAATTTCAGAAGTTTTTTTAAATATCTTTTTTAGTTTAATTGTATGATTAGGAATTTTATTTAGTAGAATTACATCTAAGCATAAAAAATCAATTTTACCATTATATTCTTTAACTATTCCGTAGCCCATAATATTTGTTCCCGGATCAATACCAAGTATAATGCGTTCTTGTTTCATTTCTATTATAAATATAGTAAATAGGCGTTCTATATTTGCTATATTAACATTTAAATGAAATTTAAAAAATATTTAGAAAAGATTTATATTGCTATAATTAACTTTAATAAATCTGTTTTTTTAGCATGTATTAGCATATTTTTATTTTTTGTTATTTCGATTTTTTCTTATCAATTTATGCCAGATAAAACTCCCATGGCAAATAGTATAGAATTAGCGATTTCTAAAAAAAAACCTGGATTTAAAGCAAAATTTTTATTATTTAAAATACAGAAAAAGCATTTGAAAAAAACTTTTTTCTTTGGAACAGAAAATCCATATAATGAAGTTCTTATTCAAGATTATAATATTCAAGATTCAATTGTTAGTTATTCTATTCCAAATAATCCGGAAAAGAAAAAAGTTCATATTTCTAAGATTTATTTTGATTCTTCAGGAATGTGTGTTAAAGAAAAAAAATATTTATTAGGAACAGATAAGTATGGTCGAGATTTATTAAGTAGAATAATACTAGGCACAAGGGTCTCTTTTTCTGTAGGTTTTATTTCGGTTTTTATTTCAATAATAATAGGTGTATTCTTAGGGATGTTATCAGGTTATTATGGTGGAAGAATAGATGTTTTTATTTGTTGGCTGATTAATGTTGTTTGGTCTATTCCAACACTTTTGTTAGTAATAGCAATTAGCTTAGTGTTGGGAAAAGGTTTTTGGCAAGTGTTTGTTGCGGTGGGTCTTACAATGTGGGTGGAGGTGGCCCGTGTTACCAGGGGAGAGGTCTTAAGGATATCTAGGTTGCCATATATCGAGGCAGTGAAGTTGTTTGGTGTTAACGATATGAAAATAATGTTTAATCATATATTGCCTAATGTGTTAAATCCATTAATTATTATTTCTGCCGCTAATTTCGCAACATCTGTTTTGTTAGAGTCGGGTTTAAGTTTTTTAGGTATAGGTGTTCAGCCTCCATTACCTTCATGGGGCATGATTATTAAAAATCATTATGGATTTATTGTTATGGAAAAAGCATACCTGTCTTTTTTTCCTGGTTTATGTATAGTTTTACTTGTATTGTCTTTTATGGTGTTAGGTAATGGATTAAGAGACATACTAGACCAAAAATCAAAATATCATAAGACAAGTTGAAAATATCATTATTCCAACCATCATAATTAATATAGTATATGGAAGAATTTGAGTGGCTTTTAATTGTGTAATGCCTAGAAGAGGTAGTGCCCAAAATGGTTGAAGCATATTTGTAAGTTGATCTCCATATGCTAAAGCCATAATACTTTTTGGCACAGACACACCTAATTCAAGTGCTGATTGCAATACAATAGGTCCCTGAACAGCCCATTGACCACCTCCACTAGGCACAAAAATATTAACAACTCCTCCACTAATCATGGTGAAGATAGGATATGTTTTTACATTGGATATTTGAATAAAAAAATTTGCAAAAATATCTACTAGACCAGATTGGTTCATAATGCCCATAATTCCAAAGTATAATGGAAATTGAATTAAAATACCACTAGCGCTAATTATAGCTTCATTGACTGCAATTAAAAATTCATTAAAGTTTTTATGTACAAATATTGCTAATCCTAATAATGATAGGTTTACAAAATTAGGATTGATAAAAGCAATAGATGTTGCTGAGAGAGCTTTTGTTATTGCAATAATTAAAATAAATAGGCCTATTAATTTAGAAAAGAAAATTGAGAAATCAATTTTTTCTATTCCAATAGGTTGTTCTTTATTAGTTTTTTTTTTGTCTTTTTTAAATCTAAAGGTTGTCCCAATAGGATTATATTTCCCTAAACAAAAAACGGTTAACGGAAGTAGAAATATTAATAATAAACTTGCCGTCAGATTCATACTTGAAAAAATAGTGCTTCCAAAATGAATACCTTCAGTAGGCAATTGTTTTAATAATTCATTATTATTAATTATCTCTGAAAAATGATTTTCTTCAGCTATTTTTAATGGTATAGATCCGGATAGTCCTCCGTGCCATACCATTAGGCCAGAATAACCTGCTGCACCTATTAGTGGGTAATTTAGTTTGATATTTTTTTGAACAGCAAATTCTCCTACTTGTCTGGCTAAGATTGCACCAAAAACTAATCCTAATCCCCAATTTATTAGACTGACTATAATTGTAAAAAAACAAACTAAGCAAGCAGCGCTAGATGTAGTATTGCAGAAAAAAGTAATGTGATTGATAATCTTTTTAAAGGTGTTGCTTAGGGCAATTACATAGCCTAACACCAACATTAACATCATTTGCATTGCAAAATTCATTAAGGCGGGATTCCACAGGCCATTTTCCCAAAAAAAAACTACATCTTTTATATGGTTTTTTGTAAGTATTAAGCTTATTAGTGTAATAGTGATTGTTAGTAATATAGCAATTGAAAAAGGACTTGGTAGAAATTTTTTCATTATTTAAGATATGTGTTCTTAGAAGGGTAAGTTGTCATTGTTGTTGTCTGTGTTTGTATTTTCGACAGCTGTATCTTCTTTTCCCATTTTAACTATTTTCCAGGCATCAATATTGTGATAATATCGTTGATTATATTCTCTAGAAGATATATTAAAAAAAACCTCTATTGAATCACCAATTTGATGTTCAGATAGTAGCTTAATTTTTTCTTCACCAAATAATTGAAAACAAATTTGATTATTATAATCTGCCCCTGTGTCTAATATAAATGTTTGTTTAATCCACTTTTTTCCTTCTTTGTTTTCAATATTTTCAGGTTGATTTTTTTTGATTAGTGTGCCGTCAATTGATAGTGTTCTCATTTTTTTTCATTTAGTTTTTCAAATAATATATACTTCCATGCATTTTTTATGTCTCCCTTTTTGATTAATTGGTGAGCTTTTGCATATAATTCTTTTTTAATATCCTCGGATATTTTATTATGATATCTATTTTTTTTAGATAAAAATTCTTGTATCTCTTGTTTTTCAGGAAGATGACTTATAGAAGCCAGTTGTGTTAAATCATTTTTAGAAAAAATGGCACTATTTTTGACACTTTGTGGTATTTCCTCAAACCCAACACCCACCATTTTAGAGGGTTTTTTAATCTCAAACAGAGAATTATTAAATGCCTTACAATACCAATTGCTTCCTAATCTGCCTACTAATTGTAGTTTGTCTTGATCTATTTTCATGTTATTGTCAAGCACATTTTTATGTATATGTATTAGTAGGATTTCACAAATAATTAAATTTCCTGCACCACCGTTTTCTCCAAGATTAATAATCTGATTTACTTTACATTCCATTTGAACAGGCGATTCTTTTACTCTAAAAGGTTTAATTTCTTCAGAATTTACAGGTGTCAATCCAGCTTTAATAAATTCATCTACATTTTTGGGGTATTCATTGCTGGATAAAGATGCTTGTTCAGCTAAAGCATTATTTACAATATTAATTACCACTTCTGGAATTTCTTGTAAATTTTGAAGAGTATCTTTTGTAGTATTATCCCTCACTCTTCTTGCAGGAGAGAAGATAAGAATTGGTGGGTTTGCACTAAATACATTAAAAAAGCTAAAAGGACTAACATTTTTGTTTCCAGTGGAATCAATTGTGCTAGCTAGTGCAATGGGTCTAGGGCCTATGCTACTTAGTAAGTATTGATGTAAATCTTTAGTGTTAGTGGTGTTTGGCTTAATCTTCAACATAATTACATTCCATGTTTATCAAATTTAGTATTAAATATTTTAGTTAAACATAATTTGATTAATTAAATATATTAATAGATTTGTATTTATATTATATTGATGCGGATATGGTGGAATTGGTAGACACGCTAGATTTAGGATCTAGTGCCGAGAGGCGTGTGGGTTCGACTCCCTCTATCCGCACCAATTTCAATACTGGTTTCTAATATCATTTTAATGAAAATATATACAAAAAAAGGCGATTTAGGTAAAACTTCTATTATTGGGCAAAAAAATATTGATAAAGATAATGTGCGAATTGAAGCATATGGGACTATAGATGAATTGAACTCATATATAGGTTTGTTGAGATCATATAGTCATGTTAAATATTCTGATCAGCAAAAACAATTAATTTTTATTCAAAATATATTATTTGAAATAGGGGCATCATTAGCTTCTAAAAATTCAATACGTAAAATTAAGAATGATTATATAGTTAGTATTGAAAAGTTTATTGGCAACATGGAGCTTTCTTTAATGCCTTTAACCGCTTTTATTTTGCCAGGTGGAGGTAAGTGGACCAGTTTTGCACAAATTGCAAGAACTGTCTGTCGCAGAGCCGAAAGGCGAATTGTTTTATTTGAAAAGAATGCTTCAATAGATCCTGGAATTATTATATTTATTAATAGGCTTTCAGATTATTTATTTGTATTATCTAGATATATTAGTTTTATTAATAATGAAAAAGAAATTCATTGGAAAAGCTAGGTTTTAAAATATAATTTGGAATAAAATTTAAAAAAATTATATTTGCAAAATATATAGAACATTAACGTTAATGATATGTCGTACTGGACTTTAGAATTGGCATCTTATTTAAGTGACGCGCCTTGGCCTGCAACTAAAGATGAATTAATAGACTATGCTATTAGATCAGGAGCGCCTTTGGAAGTAGTTGAAAATTTACAGTCTATTGAGGATGAGGGAGAATCATATGATTCGATAGAAGAAGTGTGGCCAGACTATCCATCTTCAGATGATTTTCTTTGGAACGCAGAAGAGTATTAATGTAATCAGTTTCATATAATATATTTTATATGGGTTTTTTTTCAAAAATTGTAAATTTTTTCGGCACAAAGTCATCAAGAGATATGAAGGAACTATCACCTATAGTTCAAGAAGTTTCACATTACGAATTGGTTTTTAGTAAATTGTCGAATGATGATTTGCGTAAGAAGACATCGGAGTTTAAGTTAGCAGTTAATAATATTATTGATGATTTTGGTCAAAAAAAATCAAATTTAAAAGATCAAGTCGCAAGTGAGAAAAATAGAGATGTCCAAGAAAAAATATATAAAGAGATTGATGATTTAGATGATCAGAAAAATGATGCAGTTAGTGAATATTTAAATCAAATAAAAGCGGAGGCCTTTGCTGTAGTAAAAGAAACGGCAATACGATTTTATAATAATTCAGAAATAGAGTTGACAGCAACAGATTTGGATATTTCTTTGAGTGCGAAAGTTCAGTATGTTAAGGTTAATGATAATAAGGCAATTTGGAATAGCAAGTGGAATTCAGGAGGAGTAGATAAGAAATGGGATATGATACACTATGATGTTCAGTTAATTGGAGGGTTGGTTTTGCATCAGGGAAAAATAGCTGAAATGCAGACGGGTGAGGGAAAAACATTAGTCTCTACACTGCCTATTTATTTAAATGCGTTAACAGGATTAGGTGTCCATGTTGTAACGGTTAATGATTATTTAGCAAAACGTGATTCTGAGTGGATGGGGCCTTTATTTGAATTTCATGGATTAACAGTTGACTGTATAGATAAGTATCAGCCTAATTCAGAAGAAAGACGAAATGCATATAGATGCGATGTGACTTATGGAACCAATAATGAATTTGGCTTTGATTATTTAAGAGATAACATGGCTCATAATTCTAGTAATTTAGTTCAAAGAGCACATAATTTTGCTATTATAGATGAGGTTGATTCTGTATTAATTGATGATGCAAGAACGCCTTTGATTATTTCAGGTCCTGTAAAAAGGGATTCAAAACAAGAATTTCAAAATTTAAAGCCAGCAATTGATAATTTAGTAAAGCAACAAAGAAATTATGTGAATTCTGAACTGATTGCCGCAAAATCTAAAATATCTAATAATGATAAAGACGGAGGTTTGCATTTGTTTCGTGCATATAGAGGATTGCCTCGAACAAAATCATTAATTAAATTTTTAAGTGAAGATGGCATGAAGGCTATACTTCAAAAAACAGAAAATTTTTACATGCAAGAACAAAGTAAAAATATGCATATTGTTGATGATCAATTATTTTTCACCATTGAAGAGAAAAATAAGTCTATTGAATTAACAGATAAAGGATTGGAGTTTTTGTCTAATATTCAAGGTGATTCAGACTTCTTTATTTTACCAGATATTGGTGAGGCATTATCAAAGGCAAAAAATGTTCAGCAGAAAGAGGAAATTATAAGGAACTACTCTGTTAAAAGTGAACGTATACATACATTAACACAGTTGCTAAAGGCATATACTTTATTTGAAAAAGACGTTGACTATGTTGTAATAGATGACAAAGTGAAAATAGTAGATGAGCAAACGGGTCGAATTATGGAAGGCAGGCGTTATTCAGATGGTTTGCATCAAGCAATAGAAGCAAAAGAAAGATGTAAAATTGAAGATGCAACTCAAACTTTAGCATCAATTTCATTGCAAAATTATTTTAGAATGTATAATAAATTGTCTGGAATGACGGGAACAGCAGAAACAGAAGCGGGTGAATTATGGGATATTTATAAATTAGATGTAGTGTCTGTCCCTACTAACAAGCCAGTTATTCGTCAAGATAAAGATGACTATGTATATAAGACAAATAGAGAAAAATATAATGCAGTAATAGATGAAATAGAAAGTTTAACAAATAATCAAAGACCTGTTTTAGTGGGAACAACTTCAGTTGAGATATCAGAATTAATAAGTCGTTTATTACGAACTAAAAATATTAAGCATAATATTTTAAATGCAAAACTTCATCAAAAAGAAGCAGATATAGTTGCTGAAGCTGGTGTTCCTGGAACAGTGACTATTGCAACAAATATGGCAGGTAGAGGAACAGACATTAAATTAACCAATGATGTTATTAATTCAGGAGGGTTAGCAATTATTGGCACAGAACGTCATGATTCAAGAAGGGTAGATCGACAATTACGTGGACGGTCTGGCAGACAAGGGGACCCCGGTTCTTCTCAATTTTTTGTTTCGCTGGAAGACAACTTAATGCGACTATTTGGTTCAGATAGGATTGCTAAGTTGATGGATAGAATGGGATTAAAAGAAGGGGAAGTTATTCAACATAGTATGGTAACTAGATCTATAGAACGAGCTCAGAAAAAAATTGAAGAAAACAATTATGGTATTAGAAAAAGACTATTAGAATATGATGATGTCATGAATTCTCAAAGAGAAGTAATATATAAAAGGAGAAAAAATGCACTTTTAGGAGAACGACTTAAGTTAGATATCTCTAATATGATACATGATACTATATTTTCTATTTTAGAAAAATATGTACAAAATGAAGACGAAAAGCAGCTTTATTCAGATATGATTATGACATTTTCTGATGAAAATCTAGTTAAAGATTTGGATTTAAATAATATAGAATCATCTCTTGAAAAATTAGCACTAAAGTTAACCTCCAATGTTCAGAATAATTATTATCAAAAATTAGCACGAATTAAAGATGAGGCTTTTCCTGTTATTAAAAGAATATTTGAGTCAAATGATAATAGTTTTAAGAATATATTAATACCTTTTTCAGACGGAATAAAAACAATTAATATTGTTTGTGATTTAGAAAAATCAGTCCATGATGGAGGAGAATCTATTGTAAAGTCTTTTGAAAAAGGAATTATTTTAGCCTGCATAGATAAGGCTTGGAAGGAGCATTTAAAATCTATGGATGATTTGAAGCAGTCTGTGCAAGGCGCTGTATATGAACAAAAAGACCCCTTATTGATATATAAATTTGAATCTTTTAATTTGTTTAGTTCTATGTTAGAAGACATAAGCACAAATTCTTTATCATTTTTATTTAAAGCTAACTTGCCAAATAGAGAGCCTAAGGAAATTAAAAACTTTCAAAACACAAAGATACAAGGTCAAGCTTTAAGAGGAAAAGAAGAGAGGGTTCCTTTGCCATCTTCTAGTTCTAATAAATCAATACCACCAAATTTAAGTAGAAGACAAAGACGAGCTCAGGAGCGTAAAATGAAGAGATGATTTTCGGAATGAATTTCTAATAATAGAAACTAATAATTTAGCGTCTTTAATTATAATTTATTCTATTTATAGAAATGGCACCATAGTTTCAAGTTTTAGTTTTCTTGAACCTTTAATTAGAATAGATTTTTGACCAATATTTTTTAATGACATAACCTTGCTTATATTGTTTGTGTTATAGATTTTGATATAGTTGCATTTTGTTTGACAAAATATTTCTCCAATTAATATACAGTTTTTTATATTGTTTTTTTCAATCAATTTTACAATTTTCTGGTGATAATACAATGCGTCAACACCTAGTTCTAACATGTCACCTAATATTAGTAGAGGTGTTTTATAAGTTAAAAAATCTTTTATTTCTAAAAAATCTTTAATGGCTTTAGCCATACTTGTAGGATTTGCATTATATGCATCTAAAAGGATATGATTTCTTTTTGTTTTTATTAGTTCGGATCTATTGTTTTTGAGTTTAATAGATTGTAATTGATTTCGAATTACATCAAAGGGAACTTTCATAACTTCAGCTATTTTCATGGCGGCTATTATATTATTGATGTTATATTTTCCGATTATATGTGTAGTGATTTTAGATGTCGGATTCATAGGATTAATGACAATAAATGGTTTGCAGCTATAGTTGAAGTCAGTATTGTCTTTTATTTCTTTGTGTTCATTAATAAAATTAGGAGCCTTATATGGGATAGTTTTTTTGTAATTTTTAATTAAATCAATTAATGTCTGGTCTTTAGAATTATAAATAATTGTTCCATTGTTAATTTTTAAAAAATCGAATAGTTCGTTTTTAGCATTTTTAATATTTTTTAGACTACCAAAGCCTTCAATATGTGCAGAGCCTATATTGGTAATCATTCCATGTGTTGGCTGTGCTATTTTACATAAATATTTTATTTCCTCAATATGGTTAGCCCCCATTTCTACAATGGCTATTTCATGATGTTCCTTTAAAGAAAGTATAGTTAATGGTACCCCGATGTGATTATTAAAATTTCCTTTTGTGCTAGATGTTTTAAATAATCCTGATAATATTTGGGTTAAAATATTTTTTGTGGTAGTTTTTCCATTTGAGCCAGTAATTGCGATAACTGGAATATTAAATGTAGATCTGTGTATTTGAGCAATTTCTTGCAATATTTTTAGTGGATTTGGAACAACAATGACAGAATGATCTAATTTGTTAGATGTATCTACAATAGCTATTTTTGCCCCATTATCAATAGCCATCTTTGCAAAAGATGTGCCATTGAATCTTTCGCCTTTAATGCCAAAAAAAATAGAGTTTTTGATATTAGGTGATCTAGAATCAATACATATATGAGTATCTTTTTCTTTTATAAATAGTTCGTATATTTTTTTAGAATTCATATCAAATGACTATATAAAAAAACCCAAGTTAGCTTGGGTTTTTTTATATTGAAATAGTATTTTTTATTTTAATCTATATTTTTATTGTCATTGTCATGTGTTTTGTATTTCCAAAGATCGCGATTATATCTGTCTTTTTTTGACTTCCCACTTTGTTCATATTCACCACCTGAGACATAACCTAAATGATCTATTACACATCTGAAGCCAACATCACTCTTTGCTAAATCCTCATTTAAATGCCTTTTTGTTCCTGGGCTTAACCAATATGCATCATCTTGCCACGACCCTCCTTTATATACTCTAGTATAGTTGTTGATTAATGTTGTTCGACCATAATCATATACACCCCATCCACTATAATCAGCCCCCAATGGAGTTTGACCTTCTCCATCACGATAATCAATATTATTAGCTCGGTCATATTGTCTTTTCGAACTACTATTTGGATTTGAAGATTTTGCGTTTTCTAAAAAACTATATGCATCGGCCTCACTATTTGAATTGACATTTGAATTCGTTGATTGAGAGTTTTCATACGCATAATTTCCGTCCATCTCTGTGTCACGTCCTTTATAGATGTTGTATGGGTTTTCTTCATTTCCAAACTCACCATCATCTATGGGGTCATCACTGCCATCAATTTGCTCATTGATGTGTACCATGCTTCCAGGGTTAGCTGGAAAAATATATTCACCATTTTCGTCCATTAGTCCAAGTGATTTAGCTTGATCATCATCTAAGTCTTCGAGAGTTCTTACATAACCATCATCACCTCTAGCTATTTGTTTAAAAAGATTCCCTCTAAATGGATTTAAGTCTTCAGAATATAAAGGTGTTAAAGGTCTATATACATCCATGACCCACTCATTAACATTTCCGGCCATATCATAAAGACCCCAGTCGTTTGGAGGGAAGGATCCCACAGGCATAGTCATTGTTCCCAAATCATTATTTACTGGAGATACACCAGCATAATCTCCTCGGCCATGTCTAAAATTAGCTAAGAATTGGCCTGTTCTCATTTCCTCAAAACTAATATCTCTATATGTTGGGGTCATCATATAATTGTCATATTCTATATGAGATCGAGAGCCAAATGTACTATTACCTTCAACGTTTGCTCCATCAGTAATTGCATTTATAAATGCATTTTGCTTATTATCTCCTCTTAACTTGCCGTATTGTTGTCTTTTAATATCAAATCTGTTACCATCATAAGGTTGTCTCAAAGAATTTCTTCCTGATTTTGAGCCATTGGCTTGGTGGTAATCGGCATCAAAACTTCTCCAAGGATAAAATTTACCATGCTGAGTGCCATCCAGGTTAACAGTGGTATTATAGCCAGCAACAGCCGCATATTCCCATTCTGCTTCTGTTGGAAGTCTGTAGGGAGTAGTAAAAATACCATCTTCAATTTTAACTTTTCTGGTTTTTCGTTTGAAACTTGGCTCGTCATCATCTCTTGCTCCTAAGTCTGCTAAACCTCTTTTTGTTTCATCAGGTTTATCCCAGTTATCTAAGTTATATTCTGGATAGTTTAAGTATTTTAAAGTGTTAAAGTAACCTACAACATCAGCTTCGTCGTAAAATCCTTCTTTGTATTTCTTCCAAGCTTTTTCTGGCTTTCCTAGTGCTCCAGATTCAATTAATCGTCTTTCATTAACTCTATCAGTTCTCCAGTCACAATAATCCATAGCTTGTTGCCAACTTACACCTACGACAGGATAATCTTGATATGCAGGATGTCTAAAATACTGCGTAACCATTGGCTCATTGTAACTTAGTTCGGATCTCCATACCGTGCTATCTGGTAGAGCATGTGAATATAAATAAGAAAACTCTCCTTCACCATCTTCCCAAAAAACACGTTTCATCCAGTATGTATACTCTCTATACTGTAAGTTTGTTATTTCTGTTTGATCCATCCAAAATGATGAAACAGTAGCTTCTTTTTGGAAGTTATTACCATCTTGCATAATATCTTCTTGTGTTTTACCCATAACAAATGTTCCACCTTGAACAAAAACCATATTTGATGGAATTTTTGTTCCATTCCAACTATTTTCTTCAGAAGAACCGTTTTTTAGTTTTGCATCAAAACCTCCATTGGATTGCCAGTTTATTGCCCATCCTGTTGTTACAGAAAAATCTTCTGCTTTTGGTGTCCCACAAGAATTAATAAGAATTATTGTTAATGATATACAAAAACAATACTTTAAATTGACTATTATATTCATAATTTATTTACTTTTTTAATCTAAAAAGTTGATACGGCACAACTCTGTACTATAATTATCAAACTAATATATTAAAATTTTGGACAAGGAATAGTATTTTGAGAAGGTTTTTTATAAAAGCATCCAAGTTGGATTTGTAGTGATATTTCATGTGCCCCCCCAGAAGATAATCCAAGCTTTGAAACAGTCATGTCATAACTGTATCCAATTTTATATTTTTCAAGTTCGTAACCAACTAAGATAATTAATGCGTCAGAGTTGTTAAAGCCTCTTCTATAAGACAATCCAAGCGCTAAGTGGTCACTAGATAAGGATCCACCAATATTAATTTGTTCGGAATCTGCTTGTTTTTGAAATACAAAATGAGGCGTTAGGACACTAAATTTGGATAAGAATGTGCTATTAAACCATCCTAAATCTTCTACTACAATTCTTGATCCTCCATGAACAGTAATTTTCATGGGTAATTTCCCTGTGTCATAAGAATCTAAAAAGGAATAACTTGGTTCTGTTAAGTGATGGATAGCACTTCCTACAAAGAATCTATCAGTGGTTAATAAAAGGCCGGCCGATAAATCAGTATAGCTAACTTTAAAGTAGTCTTCCCCAGAAAGAGGGTCAAAGGTTGGGTATATAACACCGTATAATTCATCTATTTGGTCTCCAAAAATTAGATTAGGGTTTAATTCTCTTTCAAAGTAGCTAAATTGAAACCCTGCTGACAATGTTGTTGTACTAGATATATTTGCGTGATATGAATATAATAAAGAGATTTTATTAGTTGTAAGCACACCGCTGCCTGCATTGTCGTGTAATAAAATTAAGCCTATACCTCCATGAATTTCATTTAAGCCAAAATCAAAAGAAGAATTATAACTAACATAGTCACCAGGTAACATGGGCCACTGATTTCTATAATTTAAAATCCATCTAGGACAAAAGTTAGACCCAGCATATGCTGGATTAAGATACATTGGGTTTGCATAAAATTGTGAAAAGTGCACATCTTGAGCATAAGATTTTATCGAAAATGATAAAACAAAAAAACAGAAAATTAATTTTAAAAAAGGCTTCATTTTTATACAAACATCACAAGACAATTATACAATAATTTTTTAATAAATCTACAAACAATATATTCCAATTAGTATTAATGTATTATAATTTTTATGTTATTGTATCGTTTTATTTAAAGTATATAATAAAATGGCATAGTGCTATTTGAATAATGAGTATTATGCTTATTACTAGTATTTAAAATATCTTAAAATTATAATTAAAGTAATTATATTTATGATAAAGAGTTTTTATTTTGATATGAATAAGTGCATTATTATTTTATGTTTTTTTAGTATTTTTCACTCGTTTTCTCAAGAGAGTCGTGTAATTACATGGAAAGGATCTAAAGAGATTTTGGAACAAGATTCTACGATAGCTTTATTAGAATTTAATAATGCTGTTTTCGATAGATCTATAAGTAATAATATGGTTTATTTTGAAAAAATACCTATTTCAAATACTTGTTCTAAATTCGAGATTTTTGATATAAAATATATAAACATCCATGATTCGGAATATGATTTAGTTGTAAAGAATAATCTCACAGAAAATATAGATTATCGCTATTATAATTCAATAGAAAGAAAACAACATTATTTAGTTTTTTATTTAGTTCCCTTTAGAATTAGCAATAATATTTTGCAAAAAGTTTCAGAGTTTAAAATAAGGATAATTCAAGATACATCATTGCCGAAAATTAAAAAATCTAGTATCGATAGCTCGGTGTTGAGTTCAGGAAATTGGTATAAGCTGGGTGTTACAAAAAATGGTATTTATGAAATGGACTATGACTTCTTAAGTTCAATAGGTTTAAATCTAGATAATATCAATCCAAAAAATATTCGTTTGTATGGAAATAATGCAGGAATGTTGCAAGAAGGAAATAATACAATAGATGATTTAATTGAAATACCTATAGATGTGACTGGTGAAGATGATAATGTATTTAATATTGATGATAAAGTTTTGTTTTTTGGTCAGAGTCCAGATACTTGGGTTTATGAGGATTCAGCTTTTGCTCATACAAAAAATATATATTCAGATACTACATATTATTTTCTTTGTGTTGATTTAGGGATAGGGGCTAGAGTAGGAGAGTATTCGTTAAATTATAACGAAAATGAAAT
>MDTB01154896.1_pt1 | contig 16345 bp, 25 predicted proteins | sample 811161 | NCBI WGS metagenome assembly MDTB01 (sample SAMN05326650, study PRJNA326480) | marine metagenome | isolation source: seawater | place: Mediterranean Sea | collected 2009 | reverse complement strand
TTGCCAGCTTGATATCCCAAAGCACCACCAGCACCTACTCCTGTTAAATATGCATATTCTGGTTTTCTAATAGTATCTTTAAATTTACTTGTTTTTTTGGCAATATTAGCTGCTCTATCCATTTTTTTCATTTCAGATTGAACTTTTTTCATAAGAGCTTCTCTTGAACTAGCCGAAAGTTTTTTTCCAGCAAATACTTTTGGAATGTCTCTCATGGATCCTTCTCTTGTAAATCCTTTACCACCAATGGTGGCAGTATATTTAATTTTGTCACCAGAACTTATTTTTTTTATTGCTGACTTTGCTAATTTTTTTAACATAATTATCTCCTTGCTGTTCCACCTTTTTTGTAATTTTTTCGTGGACCTAATACTCCTCCACCTGGTTTTCTAATGTTAAAATCTTCTGGATTTTTTAACATTATTTTTTTTGTTCTTTTTGGTTTATTTTTTACCGCTTTTGCTAAAGCATCTCTTTGACCAGAAACTTCTTTAGTGTATTTTTTTAAAGACTTCGGTAATTCTTTTACATTAATAGTATTTTTACCTGATTTCAAAGCGTTAATTAAAAAATTGCCTGCTATCTTTACGGTCATGATTTCCTCTTTGGTTTAATCTTTCTTGCTTTTAAAAAATCAGATCTAGCTTTGTCCACAGTTTTTTTACTTTTACCTGATCTCATTGCTGATAACATTTTTCTAGGAACCTCTACACCTTTTGATTCTAAATATCTGTCTCTAGCAGTTGCTTGACGACCATACATTTTTCGATCACGAGCAGCTTTTTTAACAGCAGTCTTTGCTAATTTTTTTAGTACCATGTGAATTTGCCACCCTTAGTAGCGGCACCCATTCCTAATTTAGTTCCTTTAACAGGTTTTCTATCAATTGATATTTCTTGTGCTTTACCTTTAGCAGGTGCTACACCTTTTGTTGTAATAGCTCCAGCTTCAACAGCATTAGGTATATCTACTTGACCTCTGCCATAAGATCCTATCTTTTTTGTTGAACCACTCTTACTATTAGTAGTTTGTTTATTGTATAAAACGTTAGCCATCTTACCTCCTATGGTATGTATGATTGAGCAGGTTTAATCCGATGAGAAATTCTTTCTCTATCATTTCCTGCGGCTCTTTCAAATTCTTCATCATATGATGCTTTTAAATTAGCACTCAAAGCTGGTGCTCTTTTTAAACTCATATAATATGCTAATCCTGCCGTTAGACAAGGCATAAAATAAAAAGGCACATCAGCATAGTTTGTGTAATCACCAGCGTCTTCTATCCTTTTTATGAAGAAATATTTAAAAATGTAAGCTTTATCCGGACTAGGATAAAGAAACAAAGTCATGTCGTTTTCTGGCCTACCATTTGTGGTAGCACCTCCAACAGTAACTGTCCCAGGCATTAATACAAATTGAGTTGGTCTAGCATCTCCAGATGCGGTTCTTTCTTTTTTAGAAAGATTAAAATATTCTTCTCTGGATATTCTAGTAATTGTTACATCTGTAGTATTACTATCACCCTCTAAATTTGCGGTTGCATCTGCTGTAGTTGTTACGGTTGCATCTATAATATCAACCACTGATTGATCTACAGTGTAATGATTTGTTCCTGGTGTTAAAGTTTGAGTTCCATAAGTGATTGTCCAAAGATTAAGTCCACGATTAGCCCATTCATTAAATATTAAATTTAATGATCTTTTTGCAGTTTTTAAATCGTAACCACTTCTAACCTCTAAACCACATCTTTCAAAAGCTTCTTCTATAATCTCTTCTATCGAAAGATTAAAATTAGTGGTGCCTGAATAAGCCATACTAACTCCTACGGTATAGGTGTATATTCTTTTATAAACTCAACAACTAAACTTGCAGTGTCATCATTGGTAACAGAAGAAAAGTTAATTAGAACATCGCCTGTGTAATTAGCGGCTTTTGTATTTTGTAAGCCACCTATGGTGCTGAAATCTACGTCATCAGCAAAATTACAAGACCATGCAATTGGATTTGTTCCACTATTATCCCACTCTAACAAAAGTGGTTTTGTTGTTGCAGAGTTATTTACGCTCCACCATAGTTTATTAATATTGATAAAAGAACAAGCTGTACCATCACTTCTTGTATTTAAACCAGATGCATCAACATTAAATGTTTCAGCTGTAGTAGAAGCTATTTTAGCAGTAAATGAAAATACTGCTTTTTTATCTCCGTCAAATAGTTTTTTTGTATATTGAGCCATTTAATTCCCCTTGTAAAAGGGTGGGGCCATTACTCCCCACCCACGGTTATATTAATTACGAATAAGATACGTCTCTATCTTGAGCCGCCATTATGTAGTCAATAGTTGTTACTTTAGTGCCAGTAGTATCACCAGAAACACTCATAGCCATTACTTTCATATTAGCTGTTGGAATGTTAGTAGTAGAGCTACCAACTAAATTTCTGTTTATGAAAAATTGAACTTTGTTTGTGCTATCATTTTTTGTAGCAACAAGTCCTAAAGTTACATATGTGTCATTTTCCATTGTTGATTTTGTAGTATCAGCAAATTCCACTAAAGTCTGAGTGTCACCAGATTCAGTAGTTCCTTTTACGATAGCTGTTCCATCAACTTTTACAAATCCAATAACATTACTTGAAAGTAATGCGTTTTCTGGGTTTGTAGCAAATGTTTCTGTGAAACCAACTAAAAAATCAGTTTGTGTAGCATCAGAAATTTTTACTCTTGTTTCAAAATAAAGTTTGTTACCTGCTGTTGTAGGAAGAGCAAAAGATTCTTGTTTTGCTTGAATTGAAGCACCATCGTTGTCAGTTGTAGCTGTTGAAGTAAGATTTACTTCACCATTTAAACCATCAGCGGCAATTGCTGCTGCGGCACCTGAATCTTTTACGATAGTCCAATTATGTGTTGCGTCTAATGCACCCTGATTAAAATCATCCATATAGGTGAATTGATCAGGCCACATGGATACTTTTAGGTTTTCAAAAGCAGTTGCGTTTGAAAACAGTACCGGTCCTTTAAAATGTGTAGCCATTTTATACTCCTTTGCCTGTATAGGGCATCCGTTACCTCGTCACTATACTGTACTGCCTAGCCAGCCTCGGTAACTATTTACTAGGTAGAAGGGGGAAAACCACTTCCCCCCTTCATAAGTTTATTATGCTCCTGGTGAGCCGAAGATACCTCTAGGATCAGAGAATCCAAAAGAATATCTCTCTCTAGCTTTATATCTTACATTACCAGTATCGAAGTCACCTTCCATCGCAGTTCTGATAGGGGCTCTAACAAATTGTTTTAAGCCGTTAGGAGCGTCAGTTTTGATAAAAAATGCATCAGTATCAGTTAGGAAGTTATTAACCACATAACCTTGTGGTAACATTCCCATGTTAGCGATAGCATTGATATCATTATCCGCTGTTCCTACTCTACCTTGAGATTTCATTAATCTCTCTGCAACGAACTGAAGATTGATAGGGATTATAAGTTTTGTACCTTGCAGTGCAATTTTTAATCCTCTTTCATCTTTCATGTCAGCAATATCAATTAAAGCTTGCTCAAGAGAAGTCTCATTGAGGTCAGCTGCTGTTGATAACTCATTTTTAAAAGTTCCTGCTAAGATAGGATGGTCTGTAGCACAAAGCTCTTTTCCATCACCACCAGCAAATGAACTGTTAAATGCATTGTTAAGAACTGCGGCAGCTTTCACCTGTTTGGTGTTTGCCATAGATCTCGCTAATGCTTTTGTGTAACGAGTGCTGATTTTGTCGTAGAGGTTATCCTCTACTGCTTCTTCAGTTAATGAGAAGGCTAAAGCAATTGTTTCATGAGTATAACGTGAAATAAAGGTTTCTTGTGCAGCATCATAACTTACACCAGATCCCTCTTCTTTTACGCTCGCATTAGCGAACCCACCTAACATTACTTCTTCTTCAAAGGCACGATCAGAGTTCTCTGTATCAAAGATCTCTGTGTGCTGATTTTCGTATCGGTCGTATTCTAACCCAAACAAAGCGTTCAAACCTGGTTCGAGTTCTTTGACCAACTGCATTCTTGAAATAGCCATTGTTCAATATCTCCTTAGGTTTATGCGCTTGATCCAGTTGTAGTTAGATATAGGTGTTCATTGAACTTAACGATGTAGTTACAATGAGATGAACCTGTATCACTATTTTCCGGATCTTGTGAAGCTCTGATTACACGGAACTGAGCAGTTGCTCCAGATCCTGTAATAGCAGTTGCAAGAGTAGATGTAGATTGACCATTAATTGTTGAGCCGGAGCCCGCAACTGAATCAATGTTATTACCTAATGCTGCAGCAGCTAGAGTAGCAGTGCCACCCATCTGAACTTCATAGAGTTGGTTTGGATCGTCATACACATACGCTTCTATAGTTTCTCCTGTCGCAACATTTGTTTGCGAATAGAAGTTTGACCATTTTGGTTTTCCAGTTGAAGGATCTTTTGAAATGAAAACACCATTAAAGATACCAATGTTTTTTGTTGATGTAGCAGTTCCTACTTGAACTACTCCGTCAACTAACTGAACTATGTCACCCTTAAAAATAGATGTAGCATAGTTGTCAGCGATTGGATAAACATTAGTTCCACTGTTGTTGATGTTACTTCCAACTTTTCCAACAGGTTTAAAACCAGATGGCGCGTTTACGTTTGCCATGATTTATTTCCTCACAGTTAATATATATTATGTTCACCATGAACATAATTAGTTAATAGTTTGTAACTTTGTAGGAAAAAACTTTAATTTTTATTTTTACCACCAAATGTTACGCGAGAGCTTCTCTCCTGAGAGATAGGCATGCTAGGATGTTGGTCCTTTAAAGGATCGTTTGCTACAGCTTCTTCTTTATCTTGCGTTCTTTGTGCAAAATATTGTTTTCGCTCTTCAACGGTTTCCTCTGGAATCCTTGCTAGCATTAAACCTCCAACAGCTATAACACCTGAATATCTACCTGAATCAATTTGTGGCCATTCGGTATCTGGGTATTCGTCACCTCTGACAAATTCCCAACCTTCTCGTAGTCTAGCGGATACATTTTTTTGATCCATCTGTCCTACAGATTCGGCTCTTATCCAACGATGGACGAATCCATCTGGCGCAGGTGGTGCGTCTAGTTGTGATGGTGGAGCCCACGGTTTCCTTCGCTCTTGTTTAGCTCTGGTTTCAGACTCGCGTGATGGTAGTTTTGTTTTTATATTTTTGTTTTCCATATGCCTACTCCTTCACGTATTTCGCATACTCTTTTAGCGGCACACCTAGTTTTTTAGCTATAGCTACCTGTGATGGTGTGAGTCTCACAGTGCTTTTGCGTTTCACAGGAGTTGATCTATTTGCAGATGCAACTGTCTGTGATGGCGTTAAACCCTTTTCAGATTCAAAACGATGAGGGAATGTTTCCTTCATCCTTTTGTCTACTTCATTATAGTAGTCATCTGATGAAGGGTTAAACCCTTCTTCCATTAACTTACGATGAATTGAGAAAGATGTCAAGGTCATTGGTTCATCTGTTCCAAACCATGTGTTCTTTTCAGCCCAAGCCTCTGCTTTTGGATCAGGCGGAGCAGGAGGTTGATTAGGTTTTTGTTGATTGTTTTGAGCTGGCATTTGAGGTTGATTTGGATCAACTCCTCTAGATTCCATCTCTTTTTTTAATCTTTCCCTCTGTTCTGAACTCTTTTTTGCTCTATCTGCTTCTATTGCTAATCTAGCTATTTTTTGATTAGCTTCTACTTGAGCATCTACATCACCTAAGTCCATAGCCTCTTTTAGCTGCTTTTTTGCTTCAGCTGTTTGAGCTTCTACTCTGTTTGTGTATTCGTTAATGTATCCTGGTTCTAGAAACTGATTTCTTTGAGCATAGTTATCTCTTTCTTTTTGTAGACCTTGAGCATATTCAAGAGCTGCTTGTTCTCTTCTTTCTGCTTCTCTAGCTTTTTTAGTTAATCTATCAATTCTAGATTGAACCTTTTTACTATAGTCTTCTACTTCTTCTTCGTCAGTTTCTTTACTATCTTCAACAATGACTTCTTGTTCTTCGGGCGGATTGACTACATTTTCTTTTTTATCTTCCGAAATATCAATGTCAACTGAATTACCTTCACTAGGTATATCCACCATTTCCTTTTCGGCTTCTTCTTGCGTTTGCACTTTACTTGCAGGCATTTGTTTTCTCCTGTTTATTTATATTGTAAAATATCCTCTGGATCTTTGACCACAGCGATTATTTCATCATCATTTAAAATTCTCACTTCACCACCCTCTATTCCAAATCTAGATCCTGCATAACGACCAAATATAATCCAATCATTAACTTTACACCAAGGTCCATCTGGAAATCTTTTCTCATCTTTATATGCATCAGGTCCAACTTTTAAAACCAAACCTGTTACAGTTGTATAACTACGCTCCTCCATAGTTTGATCAGCTAATATGACACCGCCTTTAGTTTTTGCTTGTCCTTTGTAAGGTAAAACTAATATTCTCCAACCTGTTGGATTAGGTAATCTATCTAAAGCTTTTTCTGAAGTATCGTGAGTTATTTTATCAGTAGCTTCTTCTTGAATTTTATTTAGAAAACGATTTTCTTTATCTTCTGCTACTTTATTATTTTCATCTGCTTCAACAGATAAATCTTTTTCTTCTAAAGCAAATCTACGTTTCGGTATTTCTTTTTCTGTCTGTTTCTGTATCTTCATTTGGCAGGTCCTTTATCTCCTGTTCTAGGTAATTAAATGCAGCTACTTGACCTACTAGATTTTGATATGTAGCAAAATCTTTTACGCCAACGCTGAGTTGTTCTTTAACTTCTTCTTTTCTATCACGACACTTTTTAAGTATGCGATAGATTGCAGTTTCATCTTGCATTAAAGAATGTATATATTAACAATTCCATTTTCTCAAGGATTTATTTATCCTTGAATTTGGATCATTTGCTGTTTTTGCACTTGTTAATCTTTTCTTCATACCCTTCATACGAGCACAAAATGACTTTCTTCTATTAGATGCTTTAGAACCTTTTTTTAATTTAGAGGGTTTAGTGGTGACTGCTGTTTTTAATTTAGATCCAGGATTTGCTGCACGATAAGATGCAACACCTTTTTTGTTTAATCCACCAGATGGATTTTTACCTGCTTTTCTTTGCCATGCTGCTGTTTTAGCCATTTCTTTTCTTCTTTTTTGCAAATGTCGCTGCTCTTGAAGGTGTAGGACCTGCGTTAGCTTTTGCTTGTTTTCTTCTAACCGCTCCTGCTTTCTGTCCTTTTGACATTGCTCTAGCTTTAGCTATAGGAACACATTTAGGATAGTTTTTTCTTTTCTCTCCACCACTTCGACCACATTTAGGATAAGACCCATCGGATTTTTTATTGGCTATATCTACCCAATTTTCTTTTACCCAAGATCTTAATCCTTTTTTGGACATTAAGTTATTCGAGTGTTTTTTCTACTACCATCTCTTACTGCACCACATCCAGCAGCTACAATATTAGCTCCACCAGAACCAAACTTCATTTTTCTAGATCCAGAAACTGCTTTTCTTGCTTGAGATGTTCCGTTTCCAGTGCCAATCATACCACCAGTAGCTTTTTTATTTTTCTTACCACCAGGCGTTACTTTACCACTACAAACAGCGCTAGCATACATATTTGCATATGCGCTAGGATACACTTTAAATTTTCGTTTCGCTGCGGCTTTGCCTTTTGCACATAGTTTACCCATTATTTTTTTTTGGCTTTAGCCGAGCCTCCCTTTTTCATTCCTTGAGCTTTTAATTTAGCGGCAGCTGCTCTAAGACCACCTTTTTTATAACCCATCATCATGTTGTCTTTCATCATGCCACCACCCATCATTTTTTTCTTGGCAACATTTGCTCCGCCTTTTTTATAACCCATTATTTTTTTAGCAACGTCAGGTCTTTTTTCGGCTAACTTATTCATACCTTTTGAAGGGTATTTACTTTTTTTATCTTTCATTTGCAATCACACTCCTTACAAGTACATTGTTCTGAATTAGGACATTCACATTCACAAATACATTTAGTCATTTTCCATCTCCTTATTTTTTCTTTGTTATTAATCCCATTGCACCTTTCGCACCTTTAATACCAAAGCTTGCAGAACAAGCGATATATAATAGATGTTTATAATAGTCAGGAAGACTGTGCAGTGCTTCAAAGCCTGCCTTTATATGTGGAGTCCATCCGGGTATGAATACTGCCACCGCCGGAACCAACAGGCATATTAAAATTAGCTCGTCTTTCCAGCTGCCCTTCATCTGATCAACGGCCGAAGCCTCCCAACCGATTTTTCCGGCAATCTGCTGTTCTTTCAAAGCCTTTGTTGCTTTAATCTCAGTTAATTTTAAATCAGCTTTTGCTTTTTTAGTCTCCACGAAACCTTTTATCGTATCTCCTACAATACTAGAAATTGGACCTATTAACATATTAAACATTATCTCATCATCCCCATACTTTCAGGTATCATACCCATCAAAGAACCTATACCACCCATTGCAGCTCGAGTGAATGGATTATTTCTATTTATGTCTATCATACGTTGCATTAATTGTTGTTGTGGTATTTTAGGCTCTTCATAACCTCCTGGTTTTGATTGTCCCATCATACCTCCAAAATATCCCATGGCATCACCCATCAATGATCCTATTCCACCTCCGCCTCCTGGTCCAAAACTAGGTCTTAATCCAGGAAATTGATCTAAAAAAATCTCATCAACACCAACTTGTCCTGGTGGTATTTCCATAAGATTTTCTTCATCAAAATAAAAATCATCAAAAGCTTTATTTACAGCATCTTCAGGATTTAATCCTTTCGATACATTTTCATTCATTAAAAAATTTAATGAGTCTTGAACTGTTTGACTTGATCCGGTGCTACCTGAACTAGAACCAAACACACTACCAAAACCAGTAGCCATTTTTTGATTAGTATCATATTTAGGAAAAGAATTACCAAATCTAGCTCCTCCGCCTCCACTAGCAGGTGCGCTAGGTTTTCCTCTGTAAGCTTTGTTAGATGTCATGGCTTTTCTAGCCTCTGCAAAATTCATTACATCATCCCCTCTGTTGTTTTGTATGGTAACACTTCGTCATCCATAAATTGATAAAAATATTCTGGAAGATCTAAAGGATAAAATTGTCTGTAGTATTGTCCCATAACTCCAGAACTATCTGGACTCTTAAAATTTATTTTTGGTAATCTATTGGGTGAATAATTTAAATAATTAAAATTACCTGTCATGTCTTCTTTTTCAGGTAACATCCCTTGAATCATAGGTCCAATTCCAGGTATGCCAGTAACCGCTCCCATAGCCATTCCTGCTAAAGAGGGTATACCTCTTTGCATAAAATAAGAAAACGGAAATAATTCTTTATATCTTTCAGGATTGGTATTCATAAACTGACCCATCATTTCTTGATAAGGTTCAGTGTATATTTCATCAAGGATTTCTTTTCCTTGTCCTGTAAAAGCATTTGAAGGAACAAAATCAAAACGTTGATTAGATACAGGATCAAGTTCTGCTCCTTGTGGATTAAAGTTTCTAGTTTGCACAAAATATGAACCAGCTTTTGGTGAATCCAATAAAGTTTGAATACCTTGTTGTTTTAAATTTTCTCTAAATTGATTAAAATCATTTTTACTAGCTTTATTAGGATTAAAGCTAGACATAAAAGTTTGAGGTGCATTACCGGGACGTTTAGGACTAGGAGCGAAACCCCTAGTCCTGATATCTTTTCTTGATCTTTTTGTTTTAGGCATTAGGCTCCTATAACTGACTTGAGTATTACTATTACAACAATTGCAACAATACCGGCTTTAATCCAGTCTTTCATACCCCAGTCGTTCCATTCTTTTAGCCATTCCCATGTATCTTTTAATAGTTTCATGTCTATCTCCTCAGTGTATTGTCACCTTCTTCATATCATCGTAATCTTGAAGATGAACTATAAAATCAAATGTATCAGCAACAGCTCCAAAAATATAAGATGCTTCTCTTGGACCTAACGCTTCCAAATACATTTGTCTTGTAACAGCCATTAAAGCTGCACAAACATATAAACGATCAACCTTACTTCGCAAAATTAAAGAATCAGCTTTTTTCTGAATTTCTTTAATTGCTTTCGCTATCCTCTTCGTTTCCTCTAGGTACTGGTCTGTCATTTTGTAATGCTTCCTTTGTAAGATTAACTTGTTCTTTAAACTCTGTCAAAGCCTCATTGGACTTCCTTTTATCAACATTTTCAGACTCACGCAAGACGTTCAATGTTACATCTGCTTCTGCTTTGTCTCTTTCTAAATCTAATCTCTGTAAATCCATGACTGTTTTTACTTGATTATCTTCTTTTCTAGACATTATTTCAGCTGCGCGAAGATCTATTTCTTGTTGTTTTAATCTTATTAAAGGATCTTGCTGTTCTGCCTTAGTTCTAGCTTCTTCTTCTTTTGCTAAATTAGCTGTAGCTTCTGCCTCTAGTTCTGCCTGTCTTGCATCTTTTTGAGTCTTTAATTGTTGCATTTGCATTTGAACTTGCTGTTGCATTTGAGGATTAGTTTGAGCTTGTTGCATCATCATTTGCATTTGTTGATCTTGCTCTGCAAACTCTTGTTGAACTTGTTGTGACACCATCATAGCTAAATGTTCTGACATATGTGCTTGTAACATTGCATACAAAGGAGGATTAATTTGAACCATTCTAGTAAACATATATTCAGCATGTGCTTTCATATGTGCTTGATGATTTTGTTGCATAAAAACTTTTGGTTGTGTACCTTTCATCGCTAATGAGTTTTCAACAGCTGGGCTCATTGGCATTGGTTGACTAGGATCTGGTTTTAACAATTGATCCACATTGTCTACGCCCATGGCAGTATACATTCTTCTATAAGCTTCTCTAATATTGTGAAGTTGTGGATTTGATTGAGCTAGCTGTAATTGTTGTTGAGCCAATGTTATTCTTTGTGTCATAGAAAAAATATTAGGATCAGCAACTGGTAGAATATCTACTCTATCATCAAAGTCAGCTTGTTTAATCATTCTATTACCACCAGCAACCATGTAAGGATATTCAGGAGAGGTATATAATTTTATGGAACGAGCCAATAAATTAAATTCTTTTCTTTGACCATAGTACAATCTTTTTTGTATCGCACTCATAACTTTAGTTCCTCTTTCTAAAAGAGCTAGTGTGGTGCCCACTGGATTTTGTTCATTACCTTCTCCCATTTTCATATCTGCAATAGCAGAAAAAGATTTTCCTGCATCAACAGCAAATCCTAAAAGTTGAAATAATGTTTGACTTGGTTCTTTAAAAGGTAAAGGCATTAAAGATTCTCTTATTGATGTTCCTGTAACATCGACATCTCTAAATTCTCCAGGTTGTAAAGGTTCCTCTTGATCTCTGATACGCATACCCCTAGCCTTATATCCAGCAGGTAAATTAGCTAATGTTCCGGCATCAATTAATTGACGTAAAACACTAGTTGCTGTTCTCGATAATCCACCTAACATGTGAATTAAACCAAAACCATAAAAACCTAGTCCAGGTAAAAATTTAAAATGAACAAAATATGGTATCTTTTTAAAACTAGAATCATTTTGTTCGTAGTTTCTTCTAATTGATAGTATCTTTGTAGAAAATTCATCAATAGTCACTATGTACGGAAGTTTAACACCAGAAGTATCTTCAAACCCAGGAATGTCTGCATCAACATGCATCTCTAATACTGAATGTTCTATATCTTGACCTAAATCTGGAGAAGACACACCTTCTAGTTCATCTACTTTGCCATCGACTTCAGAAACTGTATCGACTTGACCATGAGTAACTTTTACATCACGATAAAAACCAGATAGCTGTAATTTTTTTAATTCATTTTCGCTCATCTTGATAGAGTGAGTAATTCTTTCTGCTTGATCAATGTCTGTTGCCATGTAATTAATATATAGATCTTCACTAGATACAAATTTTGCTACACATCTTTTTAGTATTTGATCGTAGTAAACTTTTTTGAAAGCAGATCCTGATAGTGCTAAATAAAATAACAATTGATCCATTTCAGGATCATATTCTTCCATTACATGAGTAACATAATAGTTCATGTAATCTTTTACTCTTTCTGCTTGTTGTTCTGTTTGCGGTGAAGGATCACCTAGAATAACTGTGCGAACGGGACCGCTTGGGGGGAGAAGTTCTTTATAAGCTTGGGCTTGAAACTGAGTAACAGATTCAGCTAATAAAGGATGTACGACCCCGGACGCACCTTCGAAAGGTTGAGTTCTATTTTCATAAGTAAAACCCAACATATCTAGACCCTTCGTATAGGTACTTTCCCAGTCCTTACGAGAATCTTTATCGCTTTCGAATGCGGCTAGTAGATCTGAAGACAATCTACCTAATTCTGTTTCATCAATATACTCTGCTAAATTTGCATCAAATGGAACTTGAGACATATCCACTGGTTGATCTTGAATTTTTTCTGCGCTTCCATCATCCATAATTTCAAAGTCTGATTCAAAAGTTACGTCAACACCTGTTGGATCTATTTGTATCTCTTGTTCTTCTTCAAGATCCAAAGCTTTGTTTAAAGCTTGTGTTGCTTTTTCTATTTGATTTTTATTTTCATCTACCATGATTTACGTACCCACCTTCCTTGTATGCAGGTGTTCCTTTTGCAATGTTACTTCTAGCGTCTTTATTGTTTTTAACATCTAAAAATTTGACTCTAAAAACTCTCCCGTCAGGTGTTTTTATAACAGTTGTTTGAGGAATTGTCCCTACTTTTTTACTAACTTTTTTAAGCGCGTTATCTAACATTGGCCCATAAGCAGCTAAGTTACCTTGATAACTTCTATCTCCTGGTCTTAAATTTAAATTTTTAATTTGAGGACTAGAAAATGCTACTCCGTCATAACCTGAATCTTTTGCCACTCTTAATAAATATTTTGTCACAAACTGCATATAATCAGCTGAATTTTGATAAGGACCTTCTGGAATACTTCCACCTGAAATACCAGAGGATTGTCTAGCTTCAGCCAAAATATTTCTTATCTTTTCTCTTTCTTCATACAATTTATTTAGAGCAGGAGATCTAGGATTAGTTGCATTTAAATTTTCTATTTTTAAATTAATTAAATCTAATTGTTGCTTGTTAGCAATTAATTCTTTTGGTGGAGGTAAATCTCCTCTTAAAGCGTAACCGTATTCTGAACGAAGAGTTCTTCCTTCTTTAGCTGCTTCTCTAATCGCTCTTTGAATAGGTTGATGCATATCTGATTGTATTTCTTCTACAAACAAAATTCTTCTACCAAACTCGTCTGTTCTATCAGAAACTCTTGTGTGAACAAATCCATTTGTTCTATCTCCTGACTGTAAACCAAAATCATGACCATAAGAATATTCAGGTTCTGTCTTTCTTAATTTACCTGGTTTATACTTAAATAAAAATTCACGATAATTATCTCCACCTGATAAAGTTTGTTGTCCTCCATATGATGGTGTTTTAGCATATGCTGATGGTGAAAATGATTTAGTTCTTTGACCTGTTGCAGCTCCAAGGCTTCTTACTATTTCTTTTATTGTGAAAGGCACAGGAGCATCAAAATTAATTCCTTTTGCCATGGCTCCTTCAATACCAAAAGCTTTCTGCATATAGTTATCAACGGACCCAACAACACTTTCTAATGATTTAAAATCATCAGCGGATGAAGCTCCAACAGAAGGTAAAGCATCATTTAAATATTTAACTAATCCACCTACTCTAGGATCTTGTCTGTCTGGATCTATTTTTTTTAATTTTTGTGCTAAGTTTGATATTATATTTATAGTGGAGGGTTTACCTAGGGGCACCACATCAATACTAGGTGCTATTTCATCAAACTCTTGTAATAGTTTTTGTTTTGTAATTTTATCATTTCCTAAACCTGTTAAATAGTTTTTTAAAGATGTATCATTTAACTCTAAGTCTCTAACACCTTGTTGTTTTATATAGTTCAACCAACCTCCTGCTTGATTGTTTTCAAAAGGTGCATCAACAATTACTTCTCTTGATTTATGAAACATTACAGGTGCAGTCGTAGAAGCTTTACCTGTTTGTTTTCCTTTTTCTAAATCTAATTTTGTATCAGATGGTTTTTTGGGAGCAGCTATTTGAGGAGCGTAATCTTTTCTTTTACCAACTATATTCTTGGTAAGGTTTTTAATTATTTTAGATCCTAGGGTCTTGGTTACCATTATTTTTTCTTTGAACCTTTTGTTGGAACCATGTTCATTAAGGCTTTTTCAGAATTAGATAGATCAGGTCTCATGTATGTTAGTTTATTTCTTCTTTGTTCTAGCTTGGACAAAACATAGTTTCTTCTAGACATTACAGTTGCATTTGGAGAGGGCACCATACCTTTTTTAGGATCATACATGGGTGATGATCGAACTATCACTGTTTGTTCTCCTTGTTTAATATTGGGATCTATTCTTAAATTTTTAATTCCTTTTTTCTTAAGCATGTTTCTCAACATCTTAGTACCCATGTTTTTTAAAAGTGTCTTAGTCATCGAGATATTCTGATGCCTCACCTAGTAAACCTAGTTGCCCAATTGATCTTGGAGCAGAAGAAAATGGTATTCTAAATCCTGTTACATCTGGTCTATTTTTTAATCTTAACGGAAAACCTACTCCGGTGTTTGTTGTGCCAGGATACATTTGATTAATACCAAATCGTAGTCCTTTAGGAGTAAATTTAGCACCTTGTCTAAGTGCATAGAATGGAAGTGAATAACCAGGAATATCTCCCATAAGACTCATCATGGGATCGGAGAAAAGATTTTTACCTGATGCTGTATCATAATCAAATGGATTGTAGGCATCTCCCATCATGTCGTTAAAGATACCAAAATCTATATCACCATCCAAAAATCCTTCTGATATATTATATTGATCTAAAAATCTGGGCATGTTTTGTTCAGCTTGAAATTCTCCATATGGCATGGCAAATTGATCAAAGATCATATCACCTGCTAAAGTATCCAAATAGTCTTCATATTTTAGTAAATTAGGTTCAGTATACTCTAACTCATTATCAGATAAATATTGCCTAAAAGAATCGTCTGTGAAAAGAGATTCTAATTGAGGAAATATTTGATCTCCATAAAACTGATCTAAGGTGTAAGGCTGATCAATTATGTTCATACCTTTTTGTGTGTTTAAGTAATTTAAAAAATTTCTATCTGCAAAAAGATCATTGTAAAAATTTTCATCTGAATATGTGTTTAAAGGATTGATATTTGCCATATCTTCAAAATACTTATTTTCTACAAGAGGATCATAATAAATATTTCCTGGAAAATCTGATATAGCTGCTAATGTTGATAGGTCTCCGAACCCTTGACCACTACCCACATTCATTCCCAAACCTTGACCTGCAACTTCAAAAGGTAGCTGTAAAACATCACCGGCAAATTCTGCACCACCTAATAATTTATTTCCAATAAATTTAAGTTCATCTTTTCCTTTATCACTAAAAAGCGAATAGGGTTCGTTTGGATTAGCGTAAAAATCTTTGTATTTTGTTTTGAATGGTTGAACGTATTTTTGATTCATACCTCCAATGAAATTTTTTGCTTTATCTATTAAGGTAGGACTAGCTTGTGAATAAGCTTGATCAGATCGTAGCATTTGATCTGCTCTTCTTCTATTTTCTCTGACGTTATTTATGCCCATTAATAATATACTCTCCCGGTACTTATTTCCTTTGGTTCATCTTCAAAGTCATCTCGTAAAGTTACATGATAACCTTGTCTATAACGCATTAAAGCCTGCGTTGTAGAATCAACGTAGTCGTCATAATCGCCAAATGGAAAAGCTGCGCACTCTTCAATTACATCTTCAGCGAAACTCTTTTTGGGCGCCCATATCGCTCCCGATTCAAATAACGGGGCTACGCTGTTTACCCTCGCATGTTTATCATTACCTTTAGAGGGTGTAAAATTTATAACAGGTATTCCCATCTTTTGCAACTCATGAGTTAATGGCATTCCAGAAGCTTTAGCTTCTATAAGCACCATTTCTGGTTCCCAGTAACGATATTCTTCCATCGCAACTTTTTTTAATTCAGGAAAGTTCCAACGATCTTTTCTAGCGTCTAACAGTATCAAGTTCGGCGCACCACCATCTTCTGGTCTAAATACACCCCACGTGGTTATAGCAGAAAAGTCTGCTGTCTCTTTTTTACTGAAAGCGGTATCGTATGATTGTATGATGAACTCGAGCCCGGGCGTTGTGTCCTTGTCCCAAACTCTCCACCAATCTCGTTTTATTAAAGCTC
>MDTB01101875.1_pt1 | contig 16345 bp, 19 predicted proteins | sample 811161 | NCBI WGS metagenome assembly MDTB01 (sample SAMN05326650, study PRJNA326480) | marine metagenome | isolation source: seawater | place: Mediterranean Sea | collected 2009 | reverse complement strand
GGAATAGCTAGATGACCTTTACCATCAATAATTTGAACATCATTATCTAATTTTATATTAATGCCAATTTTTTTGATAAAATTACCTTCAATATATATATCACTAGCAGACCTTATACCTTCATTTATTATTATAATGTCCTTAATTATGAGTCTATTCATGCTTTTTAAATATTGAATCCACTTTTAATTTAATAACACCAAATATTGCTTCAAAGATAATGTTCTTATTCATTTTAGACTTGCCATATTCTCTATTTACAAATATAATTTGATGTTCCTTTAGTTTAAACTTTTTTTTCCATAGTTTAAATTTCATTTCTATTTGAAAAGCATAACCATTAAATTTTATTTTACCTATATCCAATGATGATAATGCTTCATTTGAATAACCAACAAATCCTGAAGTAGAGTCTTTTATTGGCATAGAAGTAATAATCCTCACATAAACATTAGCAGAATATGATAAGAAAATTCTTGATAATGGCCAGTTTACAACACTTACACCCTCTATATACCTGGAACCAATAGCAACATCACATTCTTTATCAATAATAAGTTTCATTAAATTTTTTATTTCTACAGGATTATGAGAAAGATCAGCATCCATCTGAAAAATAAAAGCGTAATCTTTTTTAAGTGCCCATATAAATCCTTCTTTGTAAGCAGAACCTAAACCTGCCTTTTTTTTTCTTGTTATTAAAAAAAGTTTATTATTATATTCTTTTATTAAGTTTTGAACAATTTCAGAGGTACCATCAGGTGAATTATCGTCTACCACTAATATATCATTATTATAATTTAAAGAAATTATTTTATCGATTACAGCTGAAATATTCTCTGCTTCATCGTATGTTGGTATGATAATTAAACTATTGTATTTCATTTATTAAGAAGTTATTCTATAATTTTACTATTAACTTTAAGATTAATATTATTAGTAATCAAGATATATCAAGTTTAGTTGTTCTAATTTTATTTTTGGCATTCTATTTTTTCCATGTATTTCAAAGAGTAAAATTAATTTATTTATTTAGAAGTGTAAACTATCATTTTCGCAATATTTTTATAGCATATAATAAAGATGATATTGGAATTTCAAGTTCAGGGACCTCAATAATAAATTATTTTCATTATTTCTACATATTTTTTTATTTTTTAATAAATGGGGTAATTATTTCATACATCTATACTTTCAATTTATTTGGTATTACTAGTATAGAAATTATTAGTAACGAAGTTTTTTTAAAATTGCTTTTCTTTTATTTGATCATTTTTAGCATTATTCTGATTAGATTTTTGATCATAAAATATTTTATAGAAATATTTTTAAACAATAAGCTTAAATTTATTTTTTTCAAAAATTATGTAATAAATATTATAATTGGAATATTGATGCTATTCAACTTCATTATATATAATTTAAACTCCTTTTATGATATTAGTTACTTAAAAAATACTTTTTTTATATTGATAGGAATTCATGTTTTTTTTCAAACTAAAAACTATTTAAGCTATTTTTTAAAATTTAATCCCAAAGAGGTTATGTATTTTATTTTGTATCTTTGTGCCTTCAAACTAGCCCCATGGATATGGTTATATTCAATTTTTTAAACCTAAAATTTATTTATGAGTATTAAAACAGTTTTAATATCTCAGCCTAAGCCTACCAACGATAATTCTCCTTATTCGTCGTTAATTAGAAAGCATAAACTAAAAATAGATTTTAGAAAATTTATTCATGTTGAGGGTTTATCAGCAAAAGAGGTAAGAGCTCAAAGAGTTGACTTCTCAAAATTTCATAATGTTATATTAACAAGTAGAAACTCTGTTGACCACTTTTTTAGGATAACCGAGGAAATGAGATTTAAAGTTCCTGATCAAACTAAGTATTTTTGTCAATCAGAAGCTGTTGCATATTATTTACAAAAATATGTAGTTTACAGGAAAAGAAAAATATACGTTGGAAATAATAACTTTAGAGATCTTGAAGCAACATTTATAAAATTTAATAAAGAGAAATTCCTTGCCCCAACCTCTGGTAGTTTAAATCCAGATATTATCAAAACCTTAGACTCTTTTGAGATATCTTGGGAGAGAGCTCAGTTATATAAAACGGTAGTTAGCGATTTATCTGATTTAAGAAATGTTTATTATGATGTTCTAGTATTTTTTAGTCCATTAGGAATCGAGTCCTTATTTAAAAATTTTCCTGATTTTGAACAGAATAATACACTAATTGCAGTGTATGGAAATACAACCGAAGAAGCTGCAAAATCAAAAAATTTAAGAATAGACATCAAAGCTCCAACAGAAGTTTCACCGTCAATGGCAATGGCAATCGATAGATATATAAAGGGCTAATTTCTTCTACCAAATCTTAGCCATAAATATACAAGGTTAGCAATTGATGCTAAAGCTGCAACTACATAAGTAGCTGCTGCCCAGTTTAATGCTTCCTTAGACTGAACCAATTCTCTTTGATTCACAATTCTTTTTCTTTCTAACCAGTAAATTGCCCTTTTACTAGCATCAAATTCAACTGGCAGAGTAATTATGCTAAATAATGTACCGGAGGCAAAACCAAGAATACCAATCATAGTCAGATTTTGACCAAGGGCAGGCGAGGATTGCATTAAAAAAAATCCAGCTAACAAAACCCAAATACCAATCTTAGATGTAAAACCAACTACTGGCACTAAAATTGATCTCATTCTTAACCATTCATATCCTTTAGCATGTTGAACTGCATGACCACATTCATGTGCAGCAACTGCTGCAGAAGCAGCATTTCGTTTGAAATAAACACTTTCACTTAGATTAACAGTTTTCTTTTGAGGATTATAATGATCTGATAATTGACCTTTAACACTGATAACCTTAACATCGAAGATACCATGGTCTGATAGCATTTTTTCAGCAATTTCTTTACCTGAAAGATTAGCAGATAAGTTAATTTTGGAAAACTTTTTAAATTTAGATTTAAGTTGATTTTGGGTAAAAAAGCTTAGTGCAATTATTGGACCAAAAATTAATAAGTATAAGGGATCAAAGTAAAACATATTTTTTTTGTAAAGTTATATAAACTACTATAAAACTGAAAGATATTAAGATTTTTTTAACTTAAATAAAATTATACTTAGTTGTAATAATGCAGTTATTCCATTTGCAATAATTATCGATAAGCTTCCGATTAAAACTCCATAAATAAGCCAGAGTATAACACCAATAAACAAAATTATATACATTGTTAATGAAATTCCGTCTGCATTTTTTTCATGGTAAATTTTATATACCTGAGGAATAAATGCAGAAGTAGTAAGAAATGCTGCTATCAGTCCAATAATTTCAAATAATGGATTAATCATAAACTATATTTATAATTTTACCAGGAACTACTATTACTTTTTTGGGTTCTGAATTATTTAAAATAGATTTTGTTTTTTCAAATTTCAGAACCACTTTCTCAATATCTTTATCAGAAAGATCTAATGGAAGATTAATTGTAAACTTAGTTTTTCCATTGAATGAAACAGGATATAATTTTTCGGTTTCAACTAAGTACTTTGCATTATACTCTGGATAAATCTGGTCAACTACAGATTCATTATTACCCAATTGATTCCATAACTCCTCAGCAAAATGAGGTGCAAAAGGAGATATAAGAATTAATAAATCTTCTAAGATATTCTTATTGTTACAACTAATTATGCTAAGCTCATTTACACATATCATAAAAGAGCTAATACATGTGTTAAGGCTTAGCTTTTCAATGTCCTCTGTAACTTTTTTTATAGTCTTATGAAGAGACTTTAGTGATTCTTTGGAGGGTTTTTCTTCTGAAACATTAATTAATCCATCTTTAAAAAACAAGTTCCAAAACTTTTTTAAAAAAGAGTGAACTCCAGATATGCCTCTGGTATTCCAAGGTTTTGATTGCTCAATTGGACCAAGGAACATTTCATACATTCTTAAAGTATCAGCCCCATATTGATCGCATATTTCATCTGGATTAACAACATTGAACTTAGACTTCGACATTTTTTCTTGTTCCCTTACACAATAGAAAATATTATTTTCTAATTCAAAAGTTGAATTTTTAAAGTCAGAATCTTCAGATTTTAATAGATCATAATCTACTTGATTTCCACCTTTAACATACCTAATATCAATTCTAACTTTATCAACTTTATGCTTTGAGATAAGATTGCTTGATATGTATTGGCTTGATCCTGACTTCCTATATATAAATGCAGAGTTTCCAAGAATCATTCCTTGATTTATTAATTTTTTTGAATATTCATCTTTATCTAAATATTCTAAGTCATATAGAAATTTTTGATAAAATCTTGAGTAAAGTAAGTGTCCGGTAGCATGTTCACTTCCGCCAAAATAAATATCAATATCTGACCAATAATTTTGAGATTCTTTTGAAACAAATTCTTGTTCATTTGTTGGATCCATATATCTATAGAAATACCATGAGCTACCTGCCCAACCTGGCATAGTATTCAATTCTAAAGGAAAAGTATCAGTATCATTAATTTCATCATTTAATGTAACTTTTTTTGTCTTCTCATTCCAAGCCCATGAGGATGAATTCCCTAGTGGGGAATCTCCATTTTTTGTTGGAAGAAAATTATTTACTTCTGGAAGCTTTAATGGTAAATGGTCAATTTCAATATTGTTTGGAATACCATTCTTATAGAAAATTGGAATTGGCTCTCCCCAATATCTTTGCCTACTAAATGTAGCATCTCTTAACTTAAATTGAATTTTAGATTTACCAATTCCTTTACTTTCAATTTCATCTTTTATTAATTTTAAGGATTTTTCATAATCTAAACCATTCAGAAATTCAGAGTTAATGAGTTTAAAACCAGATTTTGCTGAAAAAGCACTTTCTGATATATCAATACTTTCAAATATATTAGGAATATCAATCATAAATTTTTTTGCAAAATCAAAATCCCTTTGGTCTCCTGCAGGAACACCCATAACTGCTCCAGTTCCATAACTGGCAATAACGTAATCTGAAATCCATATTGGTATTTTTTTTCCAGTGAATGGATGAATTGCATAGGTGCCTGAAAATACTCCAGAAACAGTTTTTACATCAGACAATCTTTCTCTTTCTGATTTTTTTGATACTTCATCTATGTATTTTGATATTTCTGATTTATGATTTAATGGTAATATCTCAGATATTTCTTTATACTCTGGAGCGATTGTTAGAAAAGAAACTCCAAAAATAGTATCAGGTCTTGTAGTAAATATCTCAATTTTTTTATTTGAATCTTCGACTTTAAAATTTAAAGATACACCTTCAGATTTTCCAATCCAATTTCTTTGCATTTCCTTTAGTGGTTCAGGCCAATCAATTTTATCAAGGTCATTTAATAGTCTATCTGAGTATTTACTTATTCTCAGACACCAATGTTTAACTTTTTTTTTAGTAACAGGGAAGCCTCCTCTTTCACTAACTCCATTAATAATTTCATCATTTGCTAAAACGGTCCCAAGCTCATCACACCAATTTACATCTCCATCAGTAAGGTATGCTAATCTAAAGTTCATTAAAATGTCTGACTTTATTTTTTCATCAAAATTTTTCCATTCTGAACGAGTAAATGAGTATCCTTTTTCTGAAAGATCTTCTTTAAAACTTTTATCACCATCACTTTCAAAAATATTTATTAGTGTATCGATGCTCTTTGCTTTTTTATCCTTTGAACAGTAGAATGAGTTAAACATTAATATAAATATCCATTGAGTCCATTTATAATATTTTGGGTCAGAAGTTCTTATCTCTCTAGACCAATCAAAAGAGAATCCAATTCTATCCAATTGGCTTCTGTAAATATTTATATTATCTGAAGTAGTCTTTCTTGGATGCTGACCAGTTCTAATTGCATATTGTTCCGCAGGTAGTCCGAAAGAGTCATATCCTTGAGGATGAAGAACATTATATCCTTTATGTCTTTTAAATCTTGAATATATGTCACTGGCAATATACCCTAGTGGGTGGCCAACATGAAGACCTGCTCCTGAGGGATATGGAAACATATCTAATACATAGAATTTAGGCTTTGATGAAAAACCAACTTCATAGGTTTTTTTATTTTTCCAAAATTCCTGCCATTTCTTTTCTATTTCTAGAAAATTATATTTCACTATAAGAAAATTTATACAAAGGAAGAACTAATTTGATTAACATAAAAATTAATTTATTATTAGTTTATTACTTTTATAAAAGTTTGGAGGCAAAAAAAAGAATCAATTCTAAAGTTAATAAGGTAAGAAGTAATTTAATTTCAATTTTTCTTATAAATACAGTTGTATTATTTACTTTATCTATAATAGGTTTTATTTACCTTAATTCCTCTTCAATTGAAAATTATTTTAAAGAAAATGTAACGATCAATATCTATCTAAAGAACGACACAAAAGAGTTTGAAAATAAGCAACTTATAAAGCTGCTTAAATTAAATGAGGATATAAAGAGTATTAATTTTTTGTCTAAAGAAGATGCAGCTAAGATTTTCTCATCAGAGATTGGAGAAGAATTTATTGGTTTTCTTGGATACAATCCACTTTTAGATGCAGTTTCAGTTCAACTCAAAGGTGATAAAATAGATATATATTTCATTGATAGTTTTATTAAAAATCTAAATGATTTTGAATTTATTCAGGAAATTGAATATGACAAACCATTGGTTGACGCACTTACAAAAAATTTTGAAAAAATAGGCTTATGGATTATGATCATTTGTTTTGTCTTTTTTGTAACTAGCTTTATATTAATAAATAATTCAATTAAAATTTCTATATATTCAAAAAGAGATATTATAAAGACAATGCAACTTGTTGGAGCTACAAGTAAATTTATAAGAAGGCCATTTATAATTCAGTATCTTAAAATTAGTTTATTATCTTCTATAACTTCTATTTCTTTATTATATACATTGGTTTATCAGCTAAATATTCAAATTGAGGAAATTAACTTTTTTACAAAATTAAGTGATACAATTTTACTAATTAGTTTTATTATAATTTTTGGATTATTTACATCATTAATTAGTTCATTTTTAGTTACTCAGAAATATTTAAAATTAAAATTAGTAAGATAAAAGTTATGGCTGAAAAAGATTATTTGTTTAACAAAAGGAGATTTAGGTTTTTAATTCTATCAATTTTCTTTATAGGGTTTGGCTTTATTCTAATGTCTGGAGGAAATTCTTCTGATCCTAATATATTTAAAAATGAAATATATAATTTTAGACGTATAAGACTTGCACCCGTAATTGTATTATTTGGTTTTGTATTATGTATATTTTCAATCCTTTATAAGGATAAGAAATAATGAAAGAATATAACATAGACAGTATTTCCGTTGATGATTTAGAAAAGGGTAAAATGATTCTAGTTGATAAGCCTATTAGATGGACCTCATTTGATGTTGTTAAATATATTCGCAAATTACTTCAACTTAAGTTTAAAATAAAAAAAATCAAAGTTGGACATGCAGGAACACTTGATCCTTTAGCTACAGGATTATTAATTGTATGTATTGGGAAACAAACAAAAAGTATTTCTGAATATCAGGACTTAAAAAAGACATATACTGGTAAATTTAAGCTTGGTGAAACTACATTATCTTATGATGCTGAAACAAGTGTTAATGAAAAATTTGAATATGATCATATAACTTATCATCAAATTAAAAAATTAGCGATTGAGTTTATTGGCAAAATTATTCAAAAACCTCCCATTTACTCTGCAGTTAAAAAGGGTGGAAAAAGATTATATGAATATGCAAGAAAAAACATAGAGATTGAGATTGATAATAGAGAAGTTAATATTTATGATTTTAAAATAATAAACTTTAGCACTCCATATATTGAGTTTAAAATCGAATGTTCAAAGGGAACATATATTAGGTCTATTGCAAATGATTTTGGTAAAAGATTGAATTCAGGCTCATATTTATATGAGTTAAGAAGAACTAAAATTGGTGAATTTTCTGTTGTTAATGCAATGGATATTAAATAGATATAAAACTTAATATTATATTTGTGTTATCCTCTTAAAATGAAATATAACCGAATACTTTTAAAACTTAGTGGAGAAGCTCTTCTTGGAAAGAACTTATATGGGATTGATAATGATAGACTTATGGTTTATGCAAAAGAGATAAGGGAAATTCACAAGCAAGGTGTTGAAATTGCAATTGTAATTGGTGGTGGTAATATCTTTCGAGGATTAACTGGGTCAGAGGATGGAATAGATAGAGTTCAAGCTGATTATATGGGAATGTTAGCTACTGTTATTAATGGTCTTGCACTTCAAAATGCATTGGAAAATATGGATATCCCAACAAGACTTCAGTCAGCTATAAAAATGGAGTCTATTGCTGAACCTTTTATTAAAAGAAAAGCTACCAGGCATCTAGAAAAGGGTCGTGTTGTAATATTTGCATCAGGGACTGGTAATCCTTATTTTACAACGGATTCTGCGGCAGTTTTAAGAGCAATTGAAATTAATGCAGAGGTCATTCTAAAGGGCACTAGAGTAGACGGTATTTATAATGAAGATCCAGAAAAAAATAAAGAAGCTATTAAATTTGATAATATTTCATTTGAAGATAGTATAAAAAAAGGATTAAAAATAATGGATACAACTGCATTTACTTTAAGTAAGGAGAATGAATTACCAATAATTGTATTTGACATTAATACTAAAGGTAATTTAACAAAAGTTGTAATAGGTGAAAAAATTGGGACTAAAGTGTCAAAATAATTTAAATTATGGAGAATTCTCAGGAAATAATTGACAATGCAGAACTAAACATGATGTCAGCTATAAGTCACTTAGAAATAGAATTAGCTAAAATCAGAGCAGGCAGAGCAAATCCAATAATGTTAAAAGGTGTTTCAGTTGAATATTACGGTAATCTGACACCTTTAAATCAGGTTGCTTCTGTTAGTACTCCAAATGCACAGACAATATCAATTCAACCATGGGAAAAAGATATGCTTGAAGAAATTGAAAAAAGTATAATTAATTCTAATTTAGGATTAAATCCTGTTAATAACGGTGAATCATTATTAATAAATATTCCTCCTTTAACTGAAGAAAGAAGAGTAGAACTTACAAAAATAGCAAAATCAGAATCTGAATCAGCTAAGGTTAGCATCCGAAACACAAGAAAAGAAGCTAATAATAAAATTAAAGGACTCGATATATCAGAAGATTTAAAGTCAAATCTTTAAATAGATTCTCAAGATTTGACTGACAAGTACATAAAAAAAATTGATGAAATGTTTACTCTTAAAGAGAAAGATATTCTGACTCTATAACTAATGGACATAAAAAAGATAAAAGATATTTATGCATCTCCTAATTACAATAGTAAAATTCTTATAGCAGGTTGGGTTAGGGCATTTAGAGGTAATCGATTTATTGAATTAAATGATGGCTCAACTATAAAGAATATTCAATGTGTTATTGCTGACTTTAGTATAGACAATAAACTAATTAAAAAAATTAATGTTGGTTCATCACTAAAAATTCAAGGAAACCTAATTCAAAGTATAGGGAAAGGTCAAAATTTTGAAATTGAAATTTTAGATCTAGAAATTCTTGGAGAATCTGATCCTAAAAAATATCCAATTCAACCTAAGAAGCATAGCTTTGAGTTTCTGAGAGAACAAGCCCATCTGAGAATAAGAACATCAACATTTAGTGCTGTAATGAGAATTAGATCAAAGCTTGCGTTTGGGATTCATCAATTTTTTAATGAAAAAGGGTTTAACTATGTTCATACTCCTATAATTACATCAAGCGATGCAGAAGGTGCAGGGGAAATGTTTCAGGTAACAACTTTAAATAATAATCAAAAAGATAAAAAAAAAGACGATTATTCTGATGACTTTTTTGGTAAGAAAACCAGCTTAACTGTATCAGGTCAATTAGAAGCTGAGACCTATGCATTAGGCCTTGGTAATGTATATACTTTTGGTCCAACATTTAGAGCTGAAAATTCCAACACTTCAAGACATGCTTCTGAATTTTGGATGATTGAACCTGAAATGGCATTTTATGACCTGAATGATAATATGGACTTAGTCGAATCTCTATTAAAATACATTTTGAAATTTATAGTGAATTCATGTAAAGATGACATAAAATTTCTTAATGAAAGACTTTCAAAAGAACAAAGGCAAAAACCAAAAATTGAAAGAGATGAATTAAACCTTATTGAGAAAATCAACTTTATTATTAATAATAAATTTATTAGAATATCATATTCTGATGCTTTTGAAATTCTTAAAAATTCAAACTTTAATAAAAAGAAAAAATTTAATTATTTAATTGATGAATGGGGTTGCGATTTTCAGAGTGAACATGAAAGGTTTTTGGTAGAGAAGCATTTCAAATCACCAGTAATTATATATGATTATCCATCAAAGATAAAGGCATTTTATATGAGATTAAGTGAGGATAAAAAAACAGTAAGAGCTATGGATGTCTTATTTCCAGGAATTGGAGAAATAATTGGTGGCTCTCAAAGAGAGGAAAGATTAGATATTCTTCAGAAAAGAATTAATGAGATGGGAATTGATGAAAAAGAGTTATGGTGGTATTTAGATCTAAGAAAGTATGGAACAGTTCCGCATAGTGGTTTTGGACTCGGATTTGAAAGACTTATAATGTTTTGTACCGGAATGCAAAATATTAGAGATGTAATACCTTATCCCAGAACACCAAAAAATGCCTCATTTTAATAAGAATTAATTCTTTTCTTACTTTTGTTTAAGTATTCATGCATATTATGCTTAATCAAAAACTACAATTAAAGTTATCTCAAAAGCTTTCACCTCAGCAAATTCAGTTAATGAAGCTGATACAAATGACGACCTCAGAATTAGAGCAAAAAGTAAAGAATGAAATTGAGGAGAATCCAGCACTTGAACATGGAAGTGAATCATTAGATTCAGATACTAGTGATTTTGATTCAGAAACTCAAAATGAAGATATTAATGTTGATGACTATATCTCAGATGAAAATAATGATTTTAGTCAAAACTTTTATTCACCTAATGAAGAAAATAATAATTTTCAGACTAAATCTTCTCCAAGCTTTCACCAATATTTGGATAACCAATCCAGAAACTTAATTCTAAATGAAAAAGAGAAACCATTATGTGAATTCTTAATTGGTAGTATTGATGAAAGTGGATATTTAAGAAGAGAGGTTGAAGATATTATTGACGATTTAGCTTTTACACAAAATATTTTGACAACATCAGATGAGATTATGTCTGTTCTGAATAAAATTCAGGATTTGGATCCGCCTGGAGTTGGAGCAAGGTCCCTACAAGAGTGCCTTTTGATTCAGCTAAACAAAAAAACAAAACAGAAAGAATCAATATCAAATTCAATTAAAATAATTAAGTCTGAATTTGAATTGTTTTCAAAGAAAAAATTTACCAAACTTTCTGAAAAATTAAACTTATCTGATTCCGATTTAAAATCAGCAATTGATGAAATTTCAAAATTAAATCCTAAACCAGGAGGTTCTATTACTAATGAATTTTCAAATAACACTATAATTCCTGATTTTATTCTAAAAATTGATAATGGTGAACTATTTGTAGAATTAAATAAACGAAATTCACCAGAGTTAAGACTTTCAAATTCATATAAAAATATTTTAGAGGGTTATAAAAACGATCCTAATAAAACTAAATCCCAAAATCAAGCTATGCAATTCTTAAAACAAAAGCTTGACTCAGCAAAATGGTTTATAGAGGCTGTAGAACAGAGATATCAAACTTTATTTCAAACAGTAGATGCAATAGTAACTTTTCAGAATAATTATTTTTTGTCTGGTGAAGAATCTGATTTAAGACCAATGATTCTTAAAGATATAGCTGAAAAAATTAATATGGATATTTCTACGATTTCTAGAGTTGCAAATAGTAAATATATTGATACCCCATACGGTATAAAGCTATTAAAAAGTTATTTTTCTGAAGGAATGAAAAACAAAGATGGTGATGAGATTTCAACTATAGAAATAAAAAAGAAATTGAAACAAATAATTAATAACGAGGACAAGGCTAATCCTTTATCAGACATTGAGCTATCTAAAAGATTATCTAAAAAAGGTTATAAAATTGCTAGAAGAACAGTTTCTAAGTATAGAGAACAACTTGATCTACCTGTTGCAAGACTTAGAAAGGAGCTATAAAATATAAAAGACAAGACCCAATCTAAAAAAACTAATTTTTAGGTTATCTCCGTTATTTGTTTTTTGATCTTTTAATATTGGATTAAGATCATATTCTAATGAAATATTCCAAGTATTATAACCAGCATTAATATATAAAGATGTTGTCCAATCCTCAATTTCATCAATTTTAATTTCTGATCCATACGAAGGGTTTGAATATAATGGAAAATTTTTCTTAAATTTTAATCCTGAATAAATTCTCCAGAATTTATATTCATTAATTGATGATCTTCTCCATCTATATTCAATTGGTAAAGTAATTGAAGAAAAAGAAATTTTATTTTTAGACTCCAAAAACCTACTTATTACTGTTCTGTATTCAATTCTACCATTATTTTCTGATGGTTGAATATTTGACGTAAAAAAATTTCTCTCATATCCAAGACCAATTCCAAAAGCTTTTGTTGACTTATTATTAAGAGGAAAGTCTCTAATAAACCCTAATTGAAAATTTCCAGAAAAACCATTCTGTTTGAAATCTTCTATAGGCTCAATCTGAATAAAATAACTAGAACCAAAGTAAATTTGATCTTCTCTGTAAAACTCTTTTTGAGTATCAGCTTGAGAAAAACTCGATTCAAAGATAAAAAATGAAGAAAAAAGTAAAAAAAACTTTTTTCTAATTAAAATTTTGAGTGTAATCACCAACTCTAGTTGTGTAGTTGAGCTTCAGAGCATTAACCTTTCGGAGTTCTTGCTTAATATCACTAATGATACCCATTTTGGTATCACTATCCACTTTGAGAGCAGTTGTTAGAACATTTTGTAGTTCTTCACGTTTAGCAGCTCTTTCAGCGAGAACAAATGCGCCTACCTCCTCAACTGATCCAAATTTGTCATTTAATTGAATTCTAGCTTGCGTTCCATAAGTATCAATGTATCTACTGGAAGGTTTTCCTGCATATATGTAAATAACTCTGTCTTTTTTGTCAAGCTTTTGAACTTGATCAGCTGCAGGAAGTGTGTTCTGCACCATTAAGGTACTATCACGCATAACAGTTGCTACCATAAAAAAGAATAGTAACATGAATACTATATCAGGTAAAGATGCTGTTGATATAGCTGGAAGATCTCCACTTTTCTTTTTATTAAATTTTGCCATTTTAATTAACTTTACTCGGTTCGGCCTCAGATAACTTTTGAGGGTATAATTGTTTAACTACATCTAACTTTTCTTTTAGGCTCACTTTGTCATCAATAGATGTTCTGGGATCGCTATAGATTAAATCAGCCTCAACATATGAAATTCCGAGGTTTGGATTTAATCTTGAAAATTCTCGATTTCTTAATTCATTATAAGCAGCAACTAGTTCATTTTGAACAGCTATGTATACCTTGTATTCAGTTTCTCTATCATTTTTTAAAGAAATAATAGCCTTGTCTGGATTATCAGATGACCTTGGATCTCTTTCACCTTGACAGTAATCGCAAGCTTCTTCGCCAGAGCCACCACCATTATCAAGAAAATCTACAGCAAGACCTCTTAATTCTTTAATATCAGTTAGTGATTCCTCCACTAATAGTTGATTATTCTTGTTTACAACAACTGTAAAAATATTTTTTTCTCTGATTATAGGTGGATCAATTTGATCTTCCATAGGTGGAAGTTTTCTATTAATACCACTATCTGTCTCAATAGTTGTTGTTACTAAAAAGAAAATTAAAAGTAAAAAGGCGATATCAGCCATTGACCCCGCATTAACTTCTGGTGCTTTTCTCTTAGCCATAATTTATTTTTTAAATATTTTTTTAGTACCTGGAAACACCATTAGACCAACCGCAATGATTGTTAAAATATAAAATACTCTGATGCCTGTACCAACTAACTTAGATCCAGTCGCTGAGAGAACTTGACCATCTCTCATGGGAGTTTCAACTCCGTTTGATAGAAAAAAGGCAATTACAATGACCAGTAAAAATAAGCCTATAGATTTGATGGCATTTTTCATCTTAGATTTATCTTTAGCAATTTCTCTGAGCGAAAAAATTAACGTAACGGTAACTGCAATAAATAAAATAATTTGACTAAGTAAAATTATAGGTGTTATTAATCCATAGTTTCCAGAAGCAGCTTCCAATTTTATAGTATCATCTCCACTTGCAAATACGATTGCTAGGAATATTAAGCCTAGTATACCCAATCCGATACACCCAATTCTAGTTATTTTTTCTAGATTCATATTTTATTACTTTTTTTGAGATGAAAGGATATCAATTAAAGTAATTGATGCATCTTCCATATCATTTACTATTGAATCAATTTTAGCAACTATATAATTATAAAAAACTTGAAGTATAATTGCAACAATAAGTCCAAATACAGTTGTTAAAAGAGCTATCTTTATACCACCTGCTACAAGAGAAGGTTGCATATCTCCAGCAGCCTCTATTCTATCAAAAGCATTAATCATTCCGATAACTGTACCCATGAAGCCAAGCATTGGGGCTAGTGCTATAAAAAGTGAAATCCAGGAAACATTTTTTTCAAGTTGTCCCATTTGGACACCACCATATGATATAACTGCTTTTTCAGCGCTTTCAACTCCGTCTTTTGCTCTATCAAGGCCTTGATAAAAAATTGACGCAATAGGTCCTTTTGTATTTCTGCAAACTTCTTTTGCAGCTTCAACACCTCCTGATTTCAAGGCTTCTTCAACATCACCTGTAAGTTTGTTTGAATTAGTTGTTGATAAATTAAGATAGATTATCCTTTCTATTGAGATTGCCAGACCTAAAATTAAACATATAAGAACGATTCCCATAAAACCTGGACCACCTTCAATAAAACGCTTCTTTAATTCTTGTGTAAAACCAGCTGATGTTTCAGAACTTTCCATCATTGGTTCATCTTGTGAATCCTGTGTAATGACAGTACTGTTGATTACAACAGATGCATAAGCAAAATTAGTAGATGCTGAACCGACAATTAAACTTAGGATTAAGGCTAATAGTATTTTTTTCATTTTAGTAATGTTTTCAATAATTGAGAATCGAAAGATATAAAAATTATTATTTGATTCAAATTTTTTTTATTGATACATTTTTTAAATAAATTGGAATTTAATTATATAGATTATGAAAAAAAAAATCTTAATATTTACTTTATTTTGTAGTGTTAATTTATTTAGTCAAGATATTCCTGCAAAATGGGAAGAATTAACTGCCTCTGACTGGTTGCTAGCACTAGAAAAGTCAAACAAAACTTGTATACTTCCCTTAGGAATTTTAGAAAAACATGGTCCTGGCGTACCGATAGGCTCTGATTTAATTAGAGTAAGAAATTGGGCTTCAAAAGCCACAGAGGAAGAATATGCAGTTATATTCCCAGATTATTTTGTTGGACAAATAAATGAAGCTAGGCATGAATACGGTACATTTTCATTACCAAATAAATTAGTGATGGAATTACTGGAAGAAACTACTAAAGAAATTGCAAGAAATGGATTTGATAAAATAATTATAATCAATGGTCATGGTGGAAATCCTCAAATGATTAGGTATTTTATTCAAAATCAATTAAATGAAAAAAAAGATTATGCTGTATACTTCTTTGAGCCTAACTTTTCAGAAAAGATAAAAAATGAAATACTTTCAGCAAGAAAGACAGATCCTTCAAAAGATCAACATGCAGGAGAAAGAGAGGCATCAGAAATACTTTATTTAAGACCTGATTTGATAAAATTGGATAGGGGAAATAATGAGTCAGGAAAAAATCTAAAAAGATTAAATCTTTCAAATAATTTATATACTGGAATTTGGTGGTATTCGTCATACCCTAATCATTATGCAGGTGATCAATCATTTGGATCAAATAGATTAGGTAAGATTATAACTGAGAATACTGTTTCTTATTTGGTTGATGCAATAAGAGAGGTCAAAAATGATTCAGTCACTATTAAAATGCAGAATAAATTTTTTGATGAGGTAAAACAATAAAATTTATTTTAATTCATATTTATCAAATGGATATTTTTCAGGAAATACAAATGGTCCAGTTGAAATTATTAATGGAAATTCTGATTCAGGATCAATTGTAAATTCAATCATT
>MDTB01190935.1_pt1 | contig 16346 bp, 13 predicted proteins | sample 811161 | NCBI WGS metagenome assembly MDTB01 (sample SAMN05326650, study PRJNA326480) | marine metagenome | isolation source: seawater | place: Mediterranean Sea | collected 2009 | reverse complement strand
TTAGCTTTAAATTTTTCAATTAAGCCTTTGATTGACCTGCCATATTTCTGCTCATCAACATTAATTACATTTAACCAATGGTTATTGTTTGCATAGTTTGGGTTGGGGCTAAGTGTGATTCCCGAAATATCTTTAAAATGACTTAAATAACTTTGACGAATGGATTTTTTTAAATTTATAAATTTTTCTAACTGTTCTAATTGTCCAACTCCTAGAGCAGCTTGAATATTTGTAATCCTGTAATTATAACCTACGTTATTATGTATGTATCGCTTCGGATCATCTTTCGCTTGGGTAGACAAATATATCGCCTTTTCAGCAAATTTTTGTTTGTTTGTTAGGATCATTCCGCCGCCGCCAGTTGTAATTATTTTATTTCCATTAAATGATATACATCCAAAAGATCCAACTGTACCCGTATGCTTATCCTTTAATTTTTTAGAATTATATCTAGTTCCTAAGCTCTCGCTTGCATCCTCAATTATTTCTATATTCTTTTCTTTGCAAATACCAACCAATTGCTCGATATCAACAGCATTTCCCCAGACATGAACAGGTATAATAGCTGCAATTCTTTTGTTGGTTGTTTTATTGTAGGTGTATCCTTTTTTTGTAATTGTTTCATTAGTTAAAAATTCAATTGTTTTTTCTACGTCTATATTAAAAAACTCATCACTATCCATGAAAATAGGACTGGCTCCACAGTATGTTATTGCATTTACAGGAGCAATAAAAGTTACGGTAGGTATGATTACTTCATCATTATGACCTACACCTGAAATCATTAAGCTTAAATGAAGAGCTGAGGTTCCGTTAACAACCGCTATAGCGTATCTACTTCCCGTATAGTCAGATATTTTACTTTCAAACTGACCTACAAAGCTGCCAGCTGAAGAGACCCATTCAGAATCAATACATTCTTTCAAATATTTCATTTCATTCCCTGAAATGGATGGAACGGATAACGGTATTCTAGACATTATAGCTGTTGTGCTTGTATTTAGCTAAGTTTTCTGGGATACTGATCCATTCAATAACATTTTTTATGCCACTTTTTATATCAAACCTTGGTTCCCAACTTGTATACTTTAATAACTTAGAATTGTCACATAATAGCCTCTCTACTTCACTATTATCTGGCCTTATTCTATTTTTAGAACTGTTGATTTGATATTCAACATTCATTATTTTAGAAATAAATTGAATAAGCTCGGCAATTGAAATTTCTTGATTCATTCCAATGTTTGTTACTTCACCATAAAGTTTATCAGATTTTAAAATTTCAATAAAACCATTCGAAGTGTCATGAACATGAGTCAGATCTCTTGTGGGGGAAATATTTCCAAGCTTTAACTTTTTTGGGTCGTTGATAAGTTGAGTTATAATGGTTGGTATGACAGCACGAGCCGATTGACGTGGACCATATGTGTTAAAAGGGCGAACTATTTTTATTGGACTATTAAAAGACCTATAATAACTGATAGCAAGTTGATCAGCTGATATCTTTGTTGCTGAATAAGGAGATTGCCCCACTAAAGGATGTTTTTCGTCAATAGGTGCATATTTAGCAGTTCCATAGGTCTCGCTGGTGGAGGTAATGATTATTTCATCAAGATCATACTTCTTAGCAGATTCTAAAATGTTATATGTCCCTTCAACATTTGTCCTTATATATGCCAATGGAGATAGATAGGAATAAGGAATGCCGATCAAGGCAGCTAGATGCATGACACTACTACAACCTTCCATGGCTTTATAAACAGAATCATAATCTCTTATGTCACCAAGGACAACCTTGAACCCGCTTTTGTAATCCGAATTTTCAAGCCAACCCCAGTCATTATTAGGGTTATACCTATCAAATGCTATTACTTCATATCCTTTTTGAACAAGAATTTCTGTTAAATGTGAACCTATGAATCCTGTTGCACCAGTTACTAACACTGACTTATTCATACTCATCTTAATTTTCCTCTAAGAACGTTTTGTATGTCAAACTAATCCCGTTTTTTAAAGAAGTGTTATGCTTCCAACCTAATTTATTTATTCTTGTGCAATCTAATAGTTTCCTTGGTGTTCCGTCAGGCATTGAATCATCAAATTTTATCTTACCATTATATCCGATCTCTTTTGAAATCAGAAGAGCTAAATCTTTAATACTAATTTCATGTCCAGTGCCTAAATTTATATGGCTTAATCCTTGATCATAGAAATTTTTAAAATCTGAATTCATTATAAAGATAGCTGCATCAGCCAAATCATCAACAAAAATGAATTCTCTAAGTGGCGCTCCAGTTCCCCAAAGATTTACAGAATCTGCATTGCCTTTCTTAGCTTCATGAAATTTCCGAATTAGGGATGCAAAAACATGACCCTCTGAAAGGTTATAATTATCATTCTTCCCGTACACATTTGTAGGCATAACTGAAAAAAAGTTGTTTTTATATTGATGATAATATGATTCACACATTTTAATACCAGCAATTTTTGCAATCGCATAAGGCTCATTGGTGTATTCTAGTTTATCCGTTAAAAGATACTCTTCTTTCATTGGTTGCTTGCAATCCCTAGGATAAATACATGAAGAGCCCATAAATAACAATTTTTTAACATTTACCTGACTTGAGAAATGAATTAAGTTTGATTGAATTTGTATATTTTGATATAAGAAATCAGCCCGAAGAATATTATTAGCATTAATGCCTCCCACTTTCGCTGCACAGGCGAATACATATTCAGGCATCTCTTTTTCGAAAAAACTTTTTACAAGATCTTGGTCTAATAAATCAAGATCTTCGTGTGAGCGTGTCAAAAGGTTTGTATGGCCTTGATTCTCTAATTTCCTTAAGATAGCAGATCCTACCATACCTTTGTGACCTGCAACATATATTTTTGAATTAAGATTAATATCCACGTTTTTTTACCTTTTTAAAATCATGTTCAATCATAATTTTAACCAGATCATTAAATGATGTCGAAGCACTCCAACCCAACTTCTCTTTTGCTTTTGAAGCATCGCCTATCAATAAGTCAACTTCTGTAGGTCTGAAATAATTTTTGTCTACCTCAACAATAATTTTTCCAGTTAAGCTATCTTTTCCTATTTCATTTTCATTTTCACCTTCCCAATCAATTTTAATTCCCAACTCATTGAAAGAAAGCTCAACGAACTCTCTGACTGAATGCGCTTCACCAGTTGCTAAAACAAAATCTTCAGGCTTGTCTAATTGAAGCATTCTCCACATACCCTCTACATAATCTGGAGCATAGCCCCAATCTCTTTTAGCATTTAGGTTTCCCAATGAAAGTTTTTCTTGTATTCCCATTTTTATTCGTGCTGCAGCTCGTGTAATTTTTCTAGTAACAAATGTTTCTCCTCGCCTTGGGCTCTCATGGTTAAATAAGATTCCATTACAAGCAAATAAATCATAAGCTTCTCTATAGTTAATTATGATCCAATAAGCATATAGTTTTGCTACTCCGTATGGCGATCTTGGATAAAACGGGGTGGTTTCTTTTTGAGGAATTTCTTGGACTTTTCCATAAAGCTCACTAGTAGATGCTTGGTAAAATTTTGTCTTAAACCCTGATTCTTTAATTGCATCCAAAAACCTAAGTGCGCCTAATGCATCAACTTGAGCAGTATAATCAGGTATTTCAAAAGATACTTTTACGTGACTTTGGGCTGCTAAATTATAAATCTCATCTGGCTCAACTTTCTCAATTATTCTATTGAGGTTGCTTGAGTCAGTCATGTCTCCATGATAGAAAAAAAAGTTATTATTAGTGGTTATTAAATGATCAATTCTAGCTGTATTAAACGAGCTACTGCGCCTAATAATTCCATGCACCTCATAATCTTTTGATAGAAGTAGCTCTGCAAGATAAGAACCATCTTGTCCATTTATTCCAGATATTAAAGCTTTTTTTGACATTTCATTCCTTTAATTTATTTTGGCTTTTAAATGGTTGCTTGCTTCACTTAATATTTTAGATATTTCTAAAATTCTTTTCAAAGAAGCTTCATCGTTCGTTTTAGAATCTAAATTGTCAATGAAAAACTTCAGTTGATTTGTTAAGGGCATGCTTGAATCGTAATCAATTAGCCTGTATCCATCATCAATAATATTTGGTAAATCTTTACGCATTTCTATTTTTTTTGAGTAAAATTTTAAAGGTTTATTTTTTTCAGAATCATCAAACGATATCATTCCATTAGATCCAATTACAACAATTCTGTGCTCTTTAAAGGGATGAATCCAACTTAAAAATATATGCCCTTCTACACTATTTGGGTATTTAAGTTGGGTAATTGTTATATCATGAATCTCTTTTTGGAGAAAAATGCTTCCATTGACTTTTATATTGTCTGGAAAGCTGTCAACTAAGTATTGAAAGATTGAAATGTCATGAGGTGCTAAACTCCAAAAAACATTCTCATTGCTTCTTACTTGCCCTAGATTAAGTCGATTACTATAGATATATTGTAAATCTCCTATCTCTCCTGAAACAATCAGTTCTTTAATCTTTTTAATTGCTGGGTGGAATAGTAAAACATGCCCCACCATAAGCTTTAATTCTTTTTTTATTGCAAGATTTACAAGCTTTTCTGACTGTTCATATTTTAGCGTTAGAGGTTTTTCTACAAGAACGTGTTTATCGTTATTTAGGATCATTTTGGTTATTTGATAATGTGTTTTTGGTGGTGTAGCAACAACAAATCCATCAAAATATTTTTCAGAGATAGCATCCTGAATATCATTATATAAAAATAAATTTTTCCAATTTGAATATTTATTAAGAGCTGATTCTTCAGTGTCAACTATGCCGCCCAGGCACCCTAAATCGTTCAGCGTTTTTATGTGATTTTTACCCCACCTGCCTGCACCAACTACACAAATTTTTTTCATCGCAACTAAGCCTTAAATACCTTATTTGACTTATTTAATCTTCCTCTTGTATCAATGATTAAAGGTGATTCTTTTTCGATTAAATCATAATCAAAAGTGTCGTGATCTGTTGCTATTAAAACTAAATCGGTATTGTTTAAATTCTTTTTGGTAAGCTCGCATTTAGGTATTTTAAAATCATGCTTTCTCGTAATTGGTATGTTTTTAAAAAATGGATCGCAGTATGACACTAAAGCACCTTTACCTATCAAAATATCTATCATCTCTAATGATGGAGATTCTCTTAAATCATCAATATTCTTTTTATAAGACAATCCTAAAACCATGATTTTACTTTTACTTATAGATTTATGATGCAGGTTCAAAGCCTCAGAAATTTTATTAATTACATATTTGGGCATTGATGAATTTATTTCACCAGCTAGCTCGATAAATCTAGTATTCATTCCAACCTCTTTAGCTTTCCATGTTAAATAAAATGGATCGATAGGAATACAGTGGCCCCCCAATCCTGGGCCAGGATAGTAAGGTGTAAAGCCAAATGGCTTTGTAGATGCAGCTTCAATTACTTCGTATATGTCAATATTCATTTTATCAGCAACAATTTTCATTTCATTTACCAGGCCGATGTTCACAGCTCTATGAATATTTTCCAATATTTTTGTCATTTCTGCTACTCTTGGTGATGATACAGCTACAGTCTCATTAATTATCTGTTGATAAAGTTCAGATGTTATGGATAAACAACTTTTTGTAAACCCGCTAACTACCTTAGGAATATTTTCTGTATTATATTGTTTATTTCCCGGATCTTCTCTCTCAGGCGAATAACCAATAAAAAAATTCTTACCAATTTTAAGTTTGGTTGTTTTATTGATGAATGGCGCAATTTCATCTTCTGTAGTCCCGGGGTAAGTTGTGCTTTCCAAGATGATAATCTGATTTTCTCTAATATAATCACTTATAGATGACAAGGTTGAGTGGATATACTTAAGATCTGGTTCGTTGTGAATTCCCAGCGGAGTTGGAACACAAATAATAATTACATCCATCACGGATATTTTTTCAAAAGTGGAAGTTATTTTAAATCCATTTTTTGAACAATTTTTTATTCTACTGTCTGGAATATGTTTAATATAAGATTTTCCCTTTTTAATAACATTGGCCTTGTTTTGATCAATGTCAAAACCTGTGGTATTAAACTTTTTTTCACTAAAACATAAGGCTAACGGTAAACCAACATAGCCCAGGCCAATTATACCTACTTGGGCATCTTTAGATTTTATTTTTTTTATCAGATTACTAGCATTAGTATGCATTATGATTCTCTTTATTTAGATTAATTTTATTTTTTATTACTGATGTTAAAAAAAGCACAAGGGACATTGTCATTGCTATTAGGTAAGCAATTAATATTGGACTAAAAATTGTGTAATATTTAATATAGTAGGGTGTAAAAAAAACAAATAAAAAACTAGAAATAGATGTAATTCGGTAATCAAATATTACATCCTTACTCTTCTTTTTAATAAATCCTTTAATTTTTCTAATTTTTCTTCTTTCATTTATATCATTATTGTTGATATATGACCTAACAAAACCAAAAAATACTCCTAAACCAACGCCCATGACAACAGACAGAATAAACTTTACTTTGAGGTTCTTATTTGATCGATAGAGCGGAACCTCAGGGTAGTCAAGGACTTTAACAACATTAACCTCTTGGACTTCTTCAATCTTTGCTAATTCAAGCTGTTGCTTTAGAGTTAAAAAAATTCCTTTTTGAATTTCTACATCTCTTTCGAATCTTTCTTGTTCTAGCAACAAAGCTGGTGAAGATATTTGACGGTTCTGTTCATTGAATTTCTGAAGTTTATTTTCTGAAGCTTCCAAGTCAGCTTTAACAGAAAATATTCTATCTTGAATAAATTTAGTTTTTTCATTTACTGTTTCAATCTTAAAGAACCTGTTTAGAGACTCTAATTCAATTAAAACTTCATCAGCAAGCTCTTTAGAAAAAACTGGCTCACTCGCTGTTACTTCGATAATACTAAAATTGCTTATAGGGTCTTTTTTATAATTCAACATCTCGCTAAGAGTAGATAGAGTTTTTGTTATTAATTCATCCTTCCTTGTCATTTTGTCCTCTTTATCAAAATTTAAAATTTGAAGAAGAGAAAGTTTCTTTTTGTGAAATTCTGTGTAAAATTTCTTTTCTAAAATTTTTTCTGCAAAAGTTCTACTTTTGAGTAATTCTGGATAGAGTGATGGGCTAGATAAATCAATTTGATTCGAACCGGATCCTAGATTTACCCCAAACTGCGATGCTATTCCGCTCAAACCAGAAAAATTTCCCGATGGACTGCTCTGAGGCAATAGAATAGTTGCTGAGCTAATATATTCAGGTGTTTGAATAAATTGAACATAAGTAAAAGTCATAAACGCTGATATGAAAGTTGTTAGCGTAATTATTTTCAATTGTTGGGCTACAATAAGTAATATATCTGCTAGTGACAAATTCCCTTTATCAACAAAATTTGGTTGAGCGCTTAAAGCTTCTGCTTGTTTATTTACATTTGATTCATGCTCAGAAAGCACTTTATTTACTACATGATGTGGAACTTGATTTCTTGCTTTCCAATTAGATACGGCTTGCGGTGTTGTATCTAATACTCTTGCAATTTCTGCAAGAGAATTTATTCCTTTCGTTCGCATCAACTTTTCTAATTCTGTGAAGTTCATTTAATTCCCTGTAGAATTACTCAGTTGTTGAGATAAAACTAAAATGGTTACGGTAGTAGATACGATTGAAAGGGTCGAGGTTGCAAAGCTAGTTATATCAAATGGCGTTTTTTCTTCTCTTGTATTTACGATTACTTTTGATCCATCGACGATTTCAGGAGATCTAAATAAACGCTTAGGCGCAACTATCCCGTTAGAATAAATAACTATAATGTCATTTTTATCTCCTTTTGTCGTAACTCCTCCAGCAGAAGAGATATAATAATTAAGAGATTTATTTTTTTGGTACTCAATCAGTCCAGGATTATAAACTTCACCTTCAATGAGTACAGACCTGGTTGCTTCATTAACATGGATGCTATCTCCAGAAGTCAAAGGTAGATCATAATTTTTCCAAGCAACTCTTATCCAATCAGATTCTGGTGAACCAGTGCTAAAACTCGAAGAACTTTCCTCGTTATCATAATAAAAATCCTTCTTTCTAAAAACAGCGATACCATCTTTTAGAGCGGAGGGTGTTAATCCACCGGCTCTATCTATTAATGAGTTAAGATTTTCATTTTGGTATGTTAATGGGTATGAGCCGGGGATGTTTACTTCACCAACTATTTTCACAGGCTCTCTTTCATAATAGTTCAAATTAGCATGAACAATAAAAAGATCCTGATTCTGCAAATTATAATCTGTTTTACCATTTCTAATATTTGCGAGATCAACTTCAATTATTTTTTCAAATCTTGTTTTAGGGTCTTTGCGAATCAATTCAGCTCTATCCTGATAAACAGATTTCCAAAATGTTGTATCACTTAATCCCCCGCTAAGTTCTATCAATTCAGATAGCTTCATTCCTTCATAAAAAATATAATCTCCAGGCTTTTTTACTTGTCCAATTATTTTCACATTATTTTTTGATTTAACGGTATAAGTTAGCGTTATTTCGTCTCCATCTATTAACTCCACTTGATCTGTTTTCAAAAAATCTACATAAAAACCATAGGAATTATTTCCATTAACTCGCCTATCTCCGATTGAAAGTAATCTTTCAATCCCAATTGCAGGAGAAGTATTGTATTTAATTCCGCCAGCATATTCAATAAGTTGAGATAATTTTTCTTGAGGAAGTATTTCGTATATCAAAGGATAGTCAAGCCCAAAATTAATTTTTACTGACGATATTCTAGGAGGTACAATGATAATATCATTGTCTCTTAAACGAATATTGGTTGGAAGATTTCCATTTAATAAATAATCATACAAATCTACTGATATGCTTTTTTTGCTATTTCTTTTTAATTTTATCGATCGAAGTGAACCGGTTGTATCTACACCACCAGCCTGAATTAATCCTGTAATAACATTAGAAAAGGGCTGAAGAGCATAGACACCAGGCAATTTTACATTACCAACAAATGTTACATTTATACTTCTCAGTTCGCCCAATGAAAGGTCAATGTAAGTTGATGGTTGAGGCCCTTTTAGAGTAGAAAAGACTTTTGAAAACTGTTGCTTAAGATAATTTTCTCCCGCCTCTAAAGTTTTTCCTGATAAATTCAGAAGACCAACCTTCTCATCGTAGATTTTACCATCTTTAGAAATTACATATTTATTCCTCAGCTGAGTCTCTCCCCATAAAGAAAGTATTAGCTCATCTCCAGGCCCAAGAATATAATTAGTTGGTGGGGGCAGGTTTTCCCAAAATTTTATGGTATCTCTTTTTGAAAAAAAACTGTAACCAAAAAATTTATTTTCCAATGAATCTGTAGATGCCTTATTTACTATAGCAGATTCAAAATTAACTGTATTGTTAACATCATTGAGCTGTTTTCCAAAATTTTGACCTGTTTGGGAACTACGATCCTTAATAATTTGCTCATATTCTTTTCTCATATCCTGCAAATCTTTCAGAGACTGAGAATATATTAGATTTAAATGCATGGCTAGCATAAATGTAAATATTAAAGTAATGTTTTTAGACATTGTAATACTCCCTGTACCAACTAATAAATTTTGGTACTCCTTCTTTTAAATTAGTTGTAGGATTATAGTCTAATAATTCAACACTTTTTGAAATATCGGCATAAGTTTCAACCATATCGCCTAACTGTAGGGGTTGAAAGTCAATCAATGCTTTCCTTTCGAGATTTGTTTCAATAAATTGAATTAAGTCCATTAAGTTTTCGCTTTGATTATTACCAAGATTAAAAATTTCAAGACTATAATTTTTGTTGATAGCAGATATTGTTCCTTCAATAATGTCATCTATATATGTAAAATCTCTCTTCATATTGCCATTGTTAAAAATCTTAATTTTCTCATTTTTAAGAATGTTTTTTACAAATTTAAAAATTCCCATGTCTGGTCTATACCATGAACCATATACCGTAAAAAACCTTAATCCTGTAGTTGGTAAATCATATAGCTTGGAATAAGCATGCGCAATCAGCTCGTTAGACATTTTAGTAGCCCCATAAAGGGAAACAGGGCTTGAAGTTTTATCATTTATATCAAAAGGAATTTTTTCATTTGCTCCATACACAGATGAGCTTGAAGCATAAACCAATCCTTCAACTTTGCAATCTTTACAAAGCTCGATCACATTCAAAAACCCAACAAGATTAGACCTCATGTATTCGTCTGGGTTTGTGAGGCTATATCTTACGCCTGCCTGGGCGGCCAGATTAACAACTTTTTGAGGGCCAAACTTTTTAAAACAGTTTTTTAGTGCATTTTTTTGAGATATATCAACTTTTAAAAATGTAAAGTTCCCATAAGATCTTAGCTGTTTCAGTCTATTTTTTTTTAGATTGGTATCATAGTAATCATTCAAATTATCTATTCCAAGTATATCAAAACCGTCCTCAAGCAATCTTCTGGTTAAATGATAACCAATGAAGCCAGCAGCTCCTGTAATTAATAATTTCATTTTGCTAAATAATTCCGATAATTTACTACTAAATGTTATTGATGATAAATATGTATCAAAATTACACAATTATAAATATAATATACACATAAAGTTATATTATCTGTAATTAATATAAATAAAATTTGTATATTCGTTTACTATCTATGATAATATTTTTTCAAAAAAATTGGACTCGTAATAAAAAATGAAATTATTAATCACTGGAGGCTGTGGCTTTATTGGAAGCAACTTTATCTTAAATCAGCTTCGATCAACATCAAACACAATATTTAATGTTGATAAACTAACATATTCTGGAAATTTGACGAATTTAAAAAGTTTAGATAAGAATAAAAGATATCAATTTATTCAAGGAGACATCATTGACTCTAAACTTATTAAAGATATCATTTTTGATTATAAACCAAATAGACTTATTCATTTCGCAGCCGAATCACATGTAGATAGATCTATAGATTCACCTATGCCATTTATTCATACTAATATTGTTGGAACAGCAAATTTACTAGATATTTCATACAATTACTGGTCGAAGAATCAAAATTCTGACTTTAGATTCATTCATATCAGCACTGATGAAGTTTATGGTTCTCTTGGAAAAACTGGTTTTTTTGATGAAAAAACACCATGTAATCCAAAATCACCATATTCTTCATCCAAAGCTTCTTCAGACCATTTAGTTAGGGCTTGGCATAGTACTTATAATCTTCCTGTAAATATTACTAATTGCTCTAATAATTACGGCCCATTTCAATTTCCTGAAAAACTAGTTCCTTTGATCATTATTAATTCTATCGATGAAAAACCCCTTCCAATCTATGGTAAAGGTGATAATGTAAGGGATTGGCTTTTTGTCAACGATCATTGTACTGCAATAAATCAGGTAATGCATAATGGTCGCATAGGAGAAACATACAACATTGGTGGTATAAACGAGCTTAGCAATCTAGAAATTGTTAATCAAATTTGTAATGCACTCGATAAAAAAAGACCACGTCGTAATGGCATGAAATATTCTGAATTAATTACCTATGTTGATGATAGACCGGGTCATGACTTTAGATATGCAATAAACCCAGATAAAATACAAAATGAACTAGGCTGGTCCCCAAAAGAGTCATATAAAACAGGTTTAAATAAAACTATTGATTGGTATTTAGAAAATGAAAGCTGGTGGCGGGAAATTCAGTCAAAAAGCTACCATCAGGAAAGATTAGGTCTTAACAAGTCTTAAAGAATTTATGAGCTATATAAAAAATCGATTGATTTTGCTTAGACATGGTGAAAGTGAATGGAATCTCCAAAATAAATTTACAGGATGGACTGATGTAGGTTTATCAGAAAAAGGTAAAAAAGAGGCAGAAAAAGCTGGTCAATTGTTGACTGAAAACAAGCTAACTCTAGATCTAGTGTATGTTTCTTATTTAAAACGTGCAATTAACACTAATAAAATATGCTTGAATATTCTTAAAAATGAAAATCCTAAAATAATTAAAGATTGGAGATTAAATGAAAGACATTATGGAGATCTTCAAGGCTTGAATAAATCTGAAACGTCAATAAAATTTGGAGAAGAACAAGTTCATATTTGGAGAAGAAGTTATGACATCTCTCCGCCAAAATTGAGTAAAAGCGATGAACGACACCCAAGACACGATAAGCTTTATAGAGATATTAACCCAAAAGAACTACCATCTGGTGAGTCACTTAAAGATACACTAAACAGAGTAAAGCCACTTTGGTTAAACGATATAATGCCATCAATAAAAGAAGGTAAAAACTTAATAATCGTAGCTCATGGCAACTCTTTAAGAGCAATTATGAAAATAATTAAGAATATAAGCGACAATGAAATTGTAAAATTAAATATTCCTACAGGCGCTCCGTATGTATTTGAGTTTTCCAATGAACTTAAAGTACTAAGAGACTATTATCTTGGTGACAAGAAAGAAGTTTCAAAAAAGGCTAATTTGGTAGCAAATCAAGCCTCCTCAAAGAACTAGCTTAATTCATCTAAAGCTCTTATGACTTCGTTCTGAATGTCTTTATTCAAATATGGATGCATTGGAAGTGATAATATTTTTTCAGATATATTCTCGGAAATAGGAAAATCACCTAATTTATACTTATACTTTTTATACCCCTCTTGAATGTGAACCGGAAGCTTATAGTAGATCATCGATGGTACACCCTTATCATTTAATTTTTTAATCACATCTTGCCTATTAATATTATCAGGAATTAAAATTGAATATTGAGCCCATGATGAGAGGTATTTATGTGGTACATGAGGAGAAATAAACATTTTGTTTATATTTTGTGTATAATATTTTGCTACATTGTTTCTTGATATAAGCTCTTTATCAAAAATTTCTATTTTCTCAAGTAAAACTGCAGCCTGAATTGTGTCTAATCTACCATTAATACCAATACGTACATTCTCATATTTATCTTTTCCCCCTCCATGAACACGTATAGATTTCATTTTTGCAGCCAGTTCATCGTTATTTGTAAATATTGCACCACCGTCACCATAACAACCTAGGGGCTTTGCTGGAAAAAAAGAAGTTCCCGCTACATCTCCAAAAGAACCTGCGCTTTGGCTATTTATTTGCCCTCCAAAACCTTGCGCAGCATCCTCAATGACTTTCAAATTATTCTCTTTGGCAAATTTGTCAATTAATCTATATCTGGCGGGTAAACCAAAAAGGTCCACAGGCATTATCGCTCTAGGTTTTAAATTCTTTGAAAAAGCCTGCTCTAGGGCACTTGATAGATTTTCTGGATTAATATTAAAAGTTTTATCATAAATATCACAAAAAACAGGAGTAGCGCCAACAAGAGCTATAACTTCAGCTGTTGCAATATATGTGAAGGGTGTTGTGATTACAGCATCTCCTGGGCCAATATCCATTGCTAATAATGGAATTAGCAAGGCATCTGTACCAGAGGAACAACTTATACAATATTTTACATCAACATAGTCTGCTAAACGCTCCTCAAGTTCATAAACTTCTGGGCCCATGATGTATTTGCCGTGATCAAGTATTTTATTTATTCTTTGATCAATTTTTTCTCGAATTTCTAATTGTTGAGTTTTTAAATCAATAAATTGCATTTTATCTCGTTTGTTTATCTGATATTAAACAATAACTTTTAACTCTAAATGAAATAATAAAAAACTAATGAGTGACACTAATTTAGAATTAAAAACACAAGCAAACAATTACCCATCTATGCAGCTCTCAGATAGACATTTATGTGACTTAGAGTTAATTATGAATGGCGGCTTTAGTCCTCTAGATGGTTTTATGTCTAAAAATGATTATTCTTCAGTTGTTAATAATATGAGGCTAAGCGATGGATCTTTATGGTCTATACCAATAACGCTAGATGTAGATGATAAGTTTGTTGCTGAAATATCTAGTTCTCCTAAAATAACACTGCGAGATAAAGAAGGTTTTGTTTTAGCTATTCTTGAAATCGAAAATATCTGGCAACCAGATCTTGAGTTTGAAGCAAATTCGATTTTTGGAACAAATGACACAAAACATCCCGGTGTTAATTATTTATTGAAAACTAGCAAAAAAAATTATATCGGTGGCAAAATTGAAAAGGTTTTAAACCCACAGCACTATGATTATTTAAATCTAAGACATTCTCCTGATATGCTTAGATCAATTTTTAAGAAAAAAAAATGGGATAAAGTTATAGCATTCCAAACTAGAAATCCTCTTCACAAAGCACATTTTGAACTAACGCTGAGGGCTATGAGAAAACTAAATGCAAATCTCTTGGTTCACCCTGTAGTAGGAATGACAAAACCTGGAGATGTAAATCATTTCACTCGAACTAGGTGTTATAAGCTAATTATGAAGGAGTATCCTAAAAGCTCTGCCTTTTTAAGCCTTCTTCCCCTAGCTATGCGTATGGGGGGACCTAAAGAAACACTTCTCCATGCAATAATTAGAAAAAATTATGGTTGTACGCATTTGATTGTAGGAAGAGATCATGCAGGGCCTGGTTTAAGCTCTAAAAATAAACCTTTTTACGGACCATATGAAGCACAAGAAATGTTAGTAAAATATCAAGATGAACTTGAAATTGAAATGGTTCCTTTTAAATTTATGGTTTTTATGCCTAAAAGTAAGAAATTTAAAGCTATCGATGAAGTTGATCAGGATGAAGAATATAAAACTCTCTCAGGAACCCAGCTAAGGCAACTTTTAAATGAAGGCAAGGGTATACCTGAATGGTTTACGTTTAAAAGCGTAGCTCGTGAGCTAGAGCGCTCAAACCCGCCTTTGACAAAAAGAGGGCTAACGATTTTTTTTACAGGCTTATCAGGCTCAGGCAAATCCACTCTTGCCAATGGTTTGGTTTCACGGTTTCTTGAAGAAGGCTCTCGTCCAGTTACACTGCTTGATGGAGACATCGTTAGAACTCATTTATCAAGTGAACTAGGGTTTTCAAAAGAACACCGATCAATAAATATCAAAAGAATAGGTTATGTAGCGAGCGAAATCACAAAAAATGGTGGAATTGCGATTTGTGCACCTATTGCACCTTATCATGATGATCGAATACTAAATAGAGAGCTTATTTCAAAAGAAGGCGGCTATATTGAAATTTTTGTTAATACTCCACTTGAAAAATGTGAAGAAAGGGATGCTAAGGGACTTTATGCCTTAGCAAGAGAGGGTAAAATAAAAGAATTTACTGGTATTTCAGATCCATATGAGGAACCAAAAGATGCTGAAATCGTTGTAAATTCATCCGGTGGAAGTCCTGAAATATTAGTGGATGACATTTATAAAAAAATTGTGAATTTGGGCTTTATAAAGGAGATTAAATGAAGGGTATAATTTTAGCAGGTGGATCTGGTACAAGACTTTATCCAAGCACACTGGCAACTAGCAAGCAACTATTGCCAGTTTACGATAAACCCATGATTTATTACCCACTTTCAATGCTAATGCTTGCAGGAATTCGAGAAGTATTAATTATTTCTACACCGGTAGATTTGCCAAAATATAAATCTTTGCTTTCAAATGGTGATTTGATTGGAATGGATTTTTCATACAAAGAACAGGTTGCACCAGATGGATTAGCTCAAGCATTTATTCTTGGAGAGGAATTTATTGATAACGAAAATGTATGTTTGATCCTAGGCGATAACATATTTTACGGCAGCGATCTTCCGCAAATGCTTCGATCTGCTGTAAAAGGAGTTAACAAATCGAATACTGCGATTGTATTTGGATATTATGTTAACGATCCTCAAAGGTATGGTGTCGTTGAATTTGATGATAATGATAATGCTCTATCGATTGAAGAAAAGCCACCTAATCCAAAAAGTAATTATGCGGTATCAGGTCTTTATTTTTACCCAAATGACGTTGTAAAAATTGCCAAAAATCAGAAACCCTCTGAAAGAAATGAGCTTGAGATAACGGATACAAACAGGGTCTATTTATCGCAAAAAAGATTAAAAGTTGAGAAATTAGGAAGAGGTTACGCTTGGCTTGATACCGGAACACACGACTCTCTTTTAGAGGCTTCACAGTTTGTGCAGATATTAGAAAAAAGGCAAGGTGTTAAAATATCATGTATTGAGGAAATTGCATTCAGAATGGGTTACATAGATAGAGATGCTCTTTTAGGTATCGGCAAAAAAATGAAAAATAATCCCTACGGCGATTATTTAATATCGGTTTCAGAAGATAGTTAGGCTAATTTACTTTTCAGCAAATTTTTAATTCTTCCAG
>MDTB01028063.1_pt1 | contig 16346 bp, 12 predicted proteins | sample 811161 | NCBI WGS metagenome assembly MDTB01 (sample SAMN05326650, study PRJNA326480) | marine metagenome | isolation source: seawater | place: Mediterranean Sea | collected 2009 | reverse complement strand
TCCACCAATTGACTCTTTGAGAGAGAATAAAGTTATGAGTCTAAAGACAAGATTTGGAAATTTAGGGAATATTCTTGACTTTGAAAATTTAACAAAAGAAAATATTTATGTTTTAGACAGTCCAATTTTAACTAATTCTCAGCTTAAAAAATTTCAAAATATATTTTCTGAAAAAGTAAGAGTTATAGATTGTACTTTTTATATTAAAGATAATTTAAAAAATAGGCTTGAGCAGATAAAAGAAGAGTCAGAAATAGCTGTCAGAGAAGGCGCAAATCATTTAATTCTTTCTGATAAAAATATTTCTGAAAGCAGGGCTAATGTTCCTATGATTTTAGCAGTTGGTGCTGTAAATTCAAATCTAGTTAAACATTGTATAAGAGGTTATGCATCTATTAATGTTGAAACCTCAGAGGCAATGGATACACATTCATTCGCAGTATTAATTGGTGTTGGAGCAACAACAATTAATCCATATCTAGCAATAGATAGCATCAACCAAAGATATGAAAAAAAACTTTTTGGTAAATATGATTTTGAAAGTTGTGTTGAAAGATTTAAAAAATCCGTGAATGCAGGATTGTTAAAAATTATGTCTAAAATGGGTATTTCCGTAATAAGTTCTTACAGGGGGGGATGTAATTTTGAGGCAGTTGGATTAAGTAGAGGCTTAGTCGCAGATTACTTTCCAGGAATGACATCTAGAATATCTGGAATAGGGATTTATGGAATTGAAAAAAAAATTAGAGAACTTCACTTTAAAGCTTATCAAAAAAATGTAGTAGTTTTACCGATTGGTGGCCTTTATAAGTATAGAAAATCAGGTGAAAGTCATCAATTTCAAGGAAGCTTGATTCATCTTTTGCAAAATTCTGTTGGAAAAAAATCCTATGAAATGTTTAAAAAATATTCTGAAGGAATTAACAATCTAAGCCCTACTAATCTTAGGGATCTTCTAGAGTTTAGAAAAACCAATCCGCCAATAGATATTAATAAGGTCGAGCCAATTGAAAAAATTACACCAAGATTTGGAAGTGGAAGCATGTCACATGGAGCATTATCAGCGGAAGCACATGAGACACTAGCTATTGGCATGAATAGAATTAAGGGCTCTTCATGTAGTGGAGAAGGTGGAGAAGATGAAAAAAGATCTAAACTTTTAAAGAATGGTGACTCAGCAAACTCAAAAGTAAAGCAGGTTGCATCCGCTAGATTTGGAGTTACTGTTAAATATTTAAATAATTGTAAAGAGATTGAAATTAAAATTGCACAAGGAGCTAAACCTGGAGAAGGAGGACAGTTACCAGGCTTTAAAGTTACAAAAGAAATTGCCAAATTGAGATATTCGACACCTGGTGTTACATTAATATCTCCTCCACCTCATCATGATATTTACTCCATAGAGGACTTGGCACAATTAATTTATGATTTAAAACAAGTTAATCCAGAAGCAAGAATTGGTGTTAAATTAGTTGCAGCAACAGGAATTGGGACAATAGCTGCAGGAGTAGCAAAAGCAAAAGCAGATGTAATTTTAATTTCAGGACATTCAGGTGGAACTGGCGCAAGCCCACAGACTAGTGTTAAATATGCTGGAATTCCGTGGGAGATGGGATTAACTGAAGTAAATCAAATTTTAACGTTAAACCAGCTTAGACATAAAGTTACCTTAAGAACAGACGGGGGAATAAAAACAGGCAGAGATGTTGTAATGGCAGCTATGATGGGAGCAGAAGAGTATGGAATGGGAACTTCATCTTTAATAGCAATGGGCTGCATAATGGTAAGACAATGTCATTCTAATACCTGTCCAGTTGGAGTTTGTTCTCAAGATAAAAAGCTAAGAGAAAAATTTACAGGTACACCAGAAAAGGTAGTAAATTTTTTCACTTTTGTTGCTATGGAAGTAAGAGAAATTTTAGCCTCTCTAGGTTTTAAATCTTTAAAAGAGGTAATTGGCAGAACAGATCTTTTACATCAAGTAAGTAGAGGGTCACCAAATCTTGATGATTTAGATTTAAATCCACTTTTAGTTCAGACAGATCCAGGAAATAACAAAATGTATTCTGAAAGTAATCTTATCAACCCAGTGCCAGATAATAATATTGATGAAAAAGTATGGATAGATGTAAAAGAAAAATTGAAAAATAAGGAAAAAATTTCTTATGATATAAAGATTCAAAATACCGATAGAGCTGTTGGAACTAAACTATCTCATCATATATTCAAAAACTTTGGAGAAAGTTTTTTAGATAATACATTGACCCTCAATCTTACAGGTTCAGCAGGCCAATCTTTAGGAGCATTTCTTTCCAAAAATATTAAAATTAAATTATCTGGAGATGCAAATGATTATGTTGCTAAAGGTTTATCCGGTGGAACTATTGTAGTAAGTCCATCCAAAGAAAATAAATTTAAAACCAACGAAAATACTATTATTGGAAATACAGTTTTGTATGGTGCTACTTCAGGCAAACTTTTTGCAGCTGGAAAAGCAGGTGAAAGATTTGCTGTTAGAAATTCAGGCGGTATATCAGTCGTTGAAGGATGCGATGCGAACGGCTGTGAATATATGACAGGGGGAGAAATAGTGATATTAGGTAATATAGGGGACAACTTTGCTGCAGGAATGACAGGAGGAATTGCTTTTATATATGATCCAAAAAACATTTTTGAAAATTATGTTAATCCTGCCTCAGTGGTTTGGCAAAAACCTGAAACAAAGTACTGGAAGGAAAGGTTGAAAACATTATTAGAGGATTATAACTCGGAAACAGATTCAAAAATTTCCCAAAATATTTTAAAAAATTTTTCAAAGGAAGTTGAAAATTTTAAACAAGTCTGTCCAATTGAGATGCTGAATAAGCTAGAAAACCCAATTACCCTGAAAAAAAAGATTTTACAAACAGGATAACAATATATGAAAATATTAATCACGGGTGGTTGTGGCTTTATTGGTTCTAATCTTACAATTTTTTTAAAAGATAAAATAAAAAATGTTAAAATTACAAGTATTGATAATCTGTCACGAAAAGGCTCAATTTTAAACTTAAAGAGAATATCTAAAAAAAAAATAAAAAACTTTAAAAGTGATATTGGGAAATTAAACAGACTTATAAAACTTCCAAAATTCGATTTGATAATACACTGTGCAGCTGAACCAGCAATAGAAGCTTCACGAAAAAAAATAGAAGAGGTCTTTAATTCAAACCTTATCGGAACATTTAATATTTTAAAGAAGTGCGCTAAAGATAGTTCAAATATAATTTATTTATCCAGCTCAAGAGTTTATAGTATGGAAAATTTATTTAAATTAAAAAAAAAAGGTTCCGTCAAAGAAAGTTTCAATGTTGAAAATACAAAGTCTATATATGGTTTTACAAAACTTAGTTCTGAACTTTTGATAAAAGAATACTCATATCTTTATAAAATCAAATACATCATAAATAGAGTTTCTCTAGTTTCTGGTCCCTGGCAGTTTGGAAAAGAAGAACAGGGATTTGTAAGCTTGTGGGTGTGGAGACACTTGAACCGTATGAAAGTAAAATATATTGGTTTTGGTGGGACAGGAAGACAAGTAAGAGATGTACTTCATATTCAAGACTTATGTGAATTAATTTTGCTTCAGATACAAAAGTTTAAAAAAATTAATAACAAGACTATTAATGTTGGAGGAGGCAAAAGTAATTCATTAAATTTACTTCAGCTTACAAAGTTTTCGACAAATATTACAAAAAATAAAATAAAAATAGGATCTATAAAAAAAACTTCTCCCTATGATGTTCCGTATTTTGTTACCAACACAGACTATGCAAAAAAACTTTATAAATGGAAACCTAAAAGAAATCTGAAAACAATTATAGCCGATCTCTATTTTTGGATGACCTCAGATATATCTAATTTAAAAAAGTATTTTTAACCATTTTGTCTAATCCCGAAGTAATTCTTTTGAGATTTTTTTTACTAGAAAGACTGTGATCACCATTCTTTATAATGATTAGTTTTTTTTTGGATTTAACGAAAATTTTTAGTACTTTTCTAGAAAATGATACTGGTACCGAATTATCCTCGCTTCCGTGAAACATCGTTATGTCAATTGGTATTTTAATTTTTTTAAATAAAACTTTATTTTTTTTCCCGTCATTAATTAGTTGTCGAGTTATTGGATAAGTATACTCACCATGTTCAATTAGACTCACTCCTTCTTCTAAAATTTCTTTCTTTATTTTTTTAGTAAATTTTTTCCACATTAATCTTGTTAAAAACTCAGGAGCAGAACCAATACCAATAAATCCTTTAATTTGTTTTCTAAAGTATTTGAATTGAATGATAGATATCCAGGCACCCATACTAGAACCAATTAAAATAAAATTATTTTTTTTAACAATTTTTTTTATTATAATTTTTACATCATTACTCCACTCACTTATATTGCCTTTTGTAAATTCTCCTGATGATTTTCCGTGCCCAGAGTAGTCTAATGCCAAGAAACCAAGTTTCTTTTTAATTGCATATTTTAAGAATGCCTTAGGTTTTTTTCCGGTTATATCCGACTGAAATCCAGGAAGAAAAATAATGTATGGTTTTTTTTTATAATAATTGTCTAAATATCTGAGTTTTTTTGTTTTTGATATTTTAAGGTATTTAAATTTTTTCATATAAAACTTACTCAACTAATCTGATACTATATTATTTTGTCATTTAATTTAAATAGATGTTAAATTCATTTTTATGAATATTCTCTTGACTGGTGGTGCAGGTTATATAGGAAGCCATACTGCTCTTTCTCTAATTGATAATGGACACTCCGTGACAATAATAGATAATCTGATAACAGGATCAAAAGAACTTATTCCGCCTAAGGCAAAATATTACAAATGTGATATTGCAGATAAAGAGTCAATAGAAAAAATTTTAAAAAATAATGAATTTGATATAGTTATGCATTTTGCAGGACTAACAAGAGTCGACGAGTCTGTTAAGAACCCTGAAAAATATCAATTTCACAATTTTGAAAAATCTAAATCTTTTTTTAATTGTTGCTTTGAAAATAATATTAAAAAAATTATATTTTCATCAACGGCTGGAGTTTATGGAAATTCAAATTCAGAATATGTAAAAGAAACTGACGATTTAAAACCCATAAACCCCTATGCTGAATCAAAATGCAAAATAGAAAATTTTTTAATAGAAAGTTCAAAGAACAAAAAAATATTTTATATAATTCTTAGATATTTTAATGTTGCAGGTGCTGACAAGGAAAAACGATCTGGATTAATATCAGAGTCCTCAACAAATTTGATTAAAGTGGTATGTGAGGTAGCAGCAAAAAAAAGAGAAAAAATAATTATTAATGGCACTGATTACAAGACTAAAGATGGAACAGCTATTAGAGATTTTATCCATGTATCAGATATTGCGGACATACATGCTGAAGCAGCGAAGTCTCTTTTCAAAGATTCTATATCTGACATTTATAATTGTGGTTATGGGCATGGATATTCAGTGAAAGACGTAATTGCAGAAATGGAAAATATTATTAATTATAAACTTAAAGTAGAAGCAGGACCTAGAAGAGAAAAGGACATAGGAGTTTCTATTGCGAACAGTGATAAATTTAAGAAAAAATTTAATTGGAAACCAAAATTTAATAATTTAAATTATATTTTAAAGACCGCTTTGGAATGGGAAAAAATTAACGGATGAATTTAAAAGTATTACAAGTAATTCCAAAATTAGGTTATGGTGGAGCAGAGACAGGATGTTATGATGTTGCCCACTATCTTTCAGAAAAAAATTGCAAATCTTATATAATCACAAGTGGAGGACCACTTTTAAAATTTATCAAAAAAAATAAAGTAAAAGTTTTTAGACTTCCAGTTCATTCAAAAAATCCATTATTAATGATTCTTAATACAGTCATAATTTCATTAATTATAATTATTCTTAGAATTGATATAGTACATGCGCGAAGCAGAGCTCCTGCCTGGTCTTGTTATTTCTCTTGTTTAATCACAAGAACAAAATTTGTTACCACTTTCCATGGAATTTACAATTTTTCAAACAATATAAAAAAATTTTATAATTCGGTGATGGTGAGATCGAACCTAATAATAGCTGGATCGAATTATGTTTTTGACCATATTCACAAAAATTATAGCAATTTAATTAAAAACAAAAAAAGACTCTTAGTAATTTTTAGAGGAATAAACACAGAATATTTTGATAACTCCAATATCACCAACGAAAAAGTTCAGAATCTTTATTCATCTTTAAATACAAATGCAGAAAAATTTAAAATTCTTTTACCTGGCAGACTTACGAGATGGAAAGGTCAAGAAATGTTCATAGATTCTCTTAATTTACTTAAATCAAAGTATAATAAAGAAAATTTTCAAGTAATTATACTGGGATCTCATCAAGGAAGAAAAGTTTATTATAAAAAGTTAATCTCTATGGTTGAAAAATATAGACTAAAGGATCAGGTTTTTTTTCTTCAACATTACAAAGAGATGCCCGTTGTTTACTATATCTCGGATATAGTTGTATCTTCCTCGATAGAGCCAGAAGCTTTTGGCAGAATATCAGTAGAGGCACAAGCAATGAGAAGACCAATTTTGGCAAGTGATCATGGAGGTTCTAAAGAGACTATAATCGATGGTAAATCCGGATTTTTATTTAAGAACAATAATCCGGAATCTCTTGCAGAAAATTTAAATAAATTAATAGAAATGGATAAAGACAAGTTGCAATCAATTGGAAATGAGGGTAGGAAAAATATATTAAAGAAGTTTGATGTAGAAAAAATGTGTTACTCAACATTTTTAGAATATAAAAAACTAGTTAAATAAATGCCAAATATAACTTTAACAGACGGAAAAAAGTTAAGTTTTCAAAATAAAGTAACAGGTATAGAGATTGCTGCTAAAATAAGTAAATCACTTTCCAAGCAAGCTCTAATTATGAGTGTAAACGGAGATTTAAAAGATTTGAGCCACGAGATAACCATAGACTCGAAAGTAAGAATAATCACTCAAAAAGACAAAGAAGGCTTAGATGTTATAAGACATGATGCAGCACATATAATGGCTATGGCAGTTCAAGAACTATTTCCAGGGACTCAAGTAACAATTGGTCCAGTGATAGAGAACGGTTTCTATTATGACTTTGTAAGACAAGAGCCATTTACAAGTAATGATTTGAAGAAAATAGAAAAAAAAATGTCAGAGATAATTGATAGAGATGTTAAAACGAGAAGAGAAGTTTGGGAAAGAGATAAGGCCATAGCACATTTTAGAAAAATAGGTGAAAAGTACAAAGCAGAAATTATAGAAAGCATTCCCAAAAATGAAGAACTTTCAGTTTATCATCATGGAGACACTTGGCACGATCTTTGTAGAGGACCACACCTGGAATCCTCAAGTAAAATTGGTAAGGCTTTTAAATTAACAAAAGTATCAGGTGCTTATTGGCGGGGTGACTCAAATAATCAAATGCTACAAAGAATTTATGGAACATGTTGGAGCTCAAAAAAAGAATTAGATGATTATTTACATAAATTAGAAGAAGCTGAAAAAAGAGATCATAGAAAACTTGGAAAAGAAATGGATTTATTTCATTTTAGAGAAGAGAGCCCAGGATCAGTTTTTTGGCATGAAAAAGGTTGGAGTTTATTTCAGAGATTAATTGAGTATATGAGATTGAAACAAAGAAACGCAGGTTATAGAGAGATTAACACACCTGAACTATTAGACAAATCACTTTGGGAAAAGTCTGGTCATTGGGATAAATTTGGCGACTTGATGTTTACATCAGAAACACCTGATGAGAAAGTATTTGCAATAAAGCCAATGAACTGCCCAGGTTGTGTTCAAATTTTTAAACAAGGTTTAAAAAGTTATCGAGACTTGCCTTTAAAGTTATCTGAATTTGGAAAAGTTCACCGATATGAACCGTCAGGAGCATTACATGGACTTTTAAGAGTAAGAGCCTTTACCCAAGATGATGCTCATATATTTTGTACTGAAGAACAAATAACGGAAGAATGCATCAGTGTTACCAAGTTAATTTTAGATATCTACAAAGATTTAGGATTTAAAAAAGTTTTTTTAAAATATTCAGATAGGCCTGAAAAAAGAGTTGGAGAAGATTCAGTATGGGATAAATCCGAGAAAGCTTTACTTGCCGCTATTAAAAAAACAAAATTAGAATATACTATAAACAAAGGTGAGGGAGCTTTCTATGGACCAAAAATTGAATTTGTTTTAAGAGATGCAATAGGAAGAGATTGGCAATGCGGAACACTCCAGGTTGATTTAAATTTGCCTGGAAGATTAGGAGCTACCTTTGTAGACAAGAATGGAACTAAAAAAGTGCCAGTTATGCTTCACAGGGCTCTTTTTGGTTCTTTAGAAAGGTTTATTGGAATTTTAATTGAAAATTATGCTGGAAAACTTCCATTCTGGCTATCACCATCACAAGCTGTTGTATTACCTATAGCTGAAGAACACAATGAATATGCAAAAAAAATATTTAAAGAGCTCTTCAAAGAGGGTATAAAATGCGAAGTGGATTTAAGAAATCAAAAAATTAATTACAAAATTAGAGAACACTCTTTATCTAAAGTTCCTCTATTATTGATTTGTGGAAGTAAAGAAATGAAAGAGAAGAGCGTTACTATACGAAAGCTTGGATCAGAAAAACAAGAGAAAACTAAATTCTCAAAAGCCATAGAAAATATTAAATTATTAAACAATCTTCCAATTAAAAATTAAGTGCAAAAACAAAAGCCAAATTATTTTCATAGAAAACCTAAGTTCCGTGGTCCGAGAACAAACGATAGAATTAGAAGTTTAGATGTTCAAGTTATAAATAGTAACGGAGAAAACCTTGGTACTCTGCCAATAAAAAAAGCGATAGAAACAGCCAAGAGTGAAGGACTAGATCTCATAGAAATATCACCAAATGCAAACCCGCCTGTTTGTAAAATAATGGATATAGGTAAATACAAATATGATATGCAAAAAAAAGCAAGCAAAGCAAAAAAAAATCAAAGAATTTCAGTTCTTAAAGAATTGAAATTGAGACCAGGTACAGAGATACATGATTATAATTTTAAAATTAAAAATGCGAAAAAATTTTTAACAAAAGGTGATAAGGTAAAATTTACTGTTAAATTTAAGGGAAGAGAAATGCAACATGTTCAATTAGGAAAAGATTTAATGGAAAGGATCATAGCTGACACAAAGGAACTAGGGCAAGTCGAGGTTAGACCCAAGTTTGAAGGCAGACAGATGATAATGATAATTCAGCCTAATTAAGTCTTGTTAAAATAATCTTGCTAAAAAAAAATAATCTATATATAAATCCGTTACCATGCCAAAGTTAAAAACAAAGAGTTCTGCGAAAAAAAGATTTAGACTAACTAAGTCTGGAAAAGTAAAAATGCCACAAGCTGGAAAAAAGCATGGTATGATTAAACGAACCAATTCACAAATTAGAAAACAGAGAGGCACTACGATAATGTCAAAACAAGACTCGAAAATTGTTAAATCGTATATGCCTTACAATTTGAGAGGTTAATATGTCTAGAACTAAAAGAGGCGTCATAAGTAGAAGAAGACATAAGAAGGTTCTTAAATCTGTTAAGGGTCAATGGGGCAGAAGAAAAAATACAATTCGTATAGCACGTCAGGCTATGGAAAAAGCCATGCAATATGCCTACAGAGATAGAAGAGCTAAAAAGAGAGAATTTAGATCGTTGTGGATACAGAGAATAAATGCAGGAGTTAGAGAACAGGGTTTGACATATTCAAGGTTTATAGATGGTTTGCATAAGTCAAAAATTAAATTAGATCGAAAAGTTCTAGCTGATTTAGCGTATAATAATCCCGAAGCTTTCAAATCACTCGTTAAAAAAGTTCAGTTATCAATAAAATAAACTTGTTTTTTATTTTACAAAGTTAGAGTAAAAACTAACTAATGGTAGATTTACGAGAATTAATTCAAAAAGTACTACAAGCTAAGGATAAGTTAGAACTACAGAATCTTAAAACTAAGTTTTTAGGAAAAAATAGTCAGATCAATCAAGAGTTTAAAAAGCTTGGAGCTTTACCTGAGGATGAAAGAAAAATAAGAGCATCTTCTCTCAACAATGAAAAACAAAAAATTACTGAAGCTATTAATAATAGATTTAAAGATTTAGAAAAATCAGAAATAAATCAAAAACTTCAAAAAAATAAAGTTGATGTGACTCTACCAGCTAGAGAACGTCCTAACGGTAAAATACATCCTGTTTCACAAGTTATTGATGAGATTTCTTCTATATTTTCTGAAATAGGTTTTTCAGTTGTTGAAGGTCCTGACGTTGAAACAGAGTATAATAATTTTACGGCTTTAAATACACCAGAAGATCATCCTGCTAGAGATATGCATGATACTTTTTATTTAGATGGTAACAAAAAAATTCTTTTAAGAACTCATACTTCACCAGTTCAAATTAGAGCGATGCTTGCAGGAAAGCCACCATTTAAAATTATTGTTCCAGGAAGAACTTACCGTTCAGATAGTGATCAAACTCACGCACCAATGTTCCATCAGCTTGAAGGACTTCATATTGATAAAAATATAAACATGGGTCATTTAAAAGGATGTCTTGATTATTTTGTAAAAGAATTCTTTGAAGTTAAAAAAATTCAAATGAGATTTAGACCAAGTCACTTTCCATTCACAGAACCTTCAGCAGAAGTTGATATTGGATATAGAATGGAAAATGGAAGAATTATCGTTGGCGAAGGTGACAAGTGGCTCGAGATATTAGGTTGCGGAATGGTTCATCCTAATGTTTTAAAAAATGCTAAAGTTGATACAAAAAGATTCCAAGGGTTCGCCTTTGGAATGGGTATAGACAGACTTGCAATGCTTAAATATGGAATCAATGATCTTAGATCTTTTTTTGAGTCCGACTACAGATGGTTGAATTATTTTGGTTTCGATCCATTGGATGTTCCAACAAACTATAGAGGTCTTAGCAGATGATAATAACATTATCTTGGTTAAAAAATCATCTAAACACAAGTGCAAATCTACCAAAGGTAATTGATAAACTTACTGGAATAGGACTTGAAGTTGAGGGAATGAAAGAGAGTCATGATCAATTATCTGACTTCAAAATTGCAAAAGTTATTAAAACTGAAAAACACCCTAATGCAGACAAACTAAAACTTTGCGATGTTAGTGTGGGAGGAGACAAAATAATAAAAGTTGTATGTGGAGCAGCCAATGCTAGAAATGGTCTTATCACTATATATGCACCTCCCGGTTCAGTAATTCCAAAAACACAAATGAAGTTAAAGGTAGCTAAAATAAGAGGTGTAGAGTCCTTCGGTATGCTTTGTTCAGAAAGTGAGCTAAATATTTCAAATGAAAGTGATGGAATAATTGAATTAAAGAATAGAGAAAAAGATATCGGAAAAAAATATTTTAAAAACAAAGGAGAAAAATCTATTGATATATCTGTTACTCCTAATAGGCCTGACTGTTTAGGGATAAGAGGGATCGCTAGAGATTTATCATCTTCTGGTCTAGGTAAGTTAAAAAAACAATCTCAAATAAAAATAAGTCAAAAATTTACAAATCCAATTAAAGTTTCATTAAAAAAAGAAAGAGACCAGGGATGTGGTATTTTTGGAAGTGTATATATTAAAAATGTTCAAAATAAAGAGAGCCCAAATTGGTTAAAGGAAAGAATCATATCTTTAGGTTTAAAACCAATTTCGGCAATTGTAGATATTACTAATTATGTAATGTACGATTTAAATAGACCTTTACACGCATATGATGCTGATAAAATTGATCAAGAAATTATTGTAAGAAATTCAAAAGCAGGCGAGTCTTTTGAAGCGTTGGATAATAAAACATACAAGCTTCAAAATAATATGTGCACAATAAGTGATAAATCTGGGGTATTGGGTCTGGGAGGAATTATTGGAGGAACTAGATCTGGAACAGAAATTTCTACCAAAAATATTTTATTAGAGTCTGCATACTTTTTTCCTTCATCAATAAGGAAAACTTCCAAGGTTTTAAATATTGATACAGATGCAAAATATAGATTTGAAAGAGGTATCGACCCAGATTCTGTAAAATTAGGACTAGAGCTTGGAATGTGTTTGATACTGGATATATGTGGTGGAGAAGCAAGTAAGTTTTCAATTGTAGGCAAAATAAAGGACAAAAGATCAAAAATTGATTTAGAACCAGAGAAATTCCTTAAAGTTATTGGATTTTCAATAACCACTGGAGAAATTAAAAAAATTTTAATATCACTGGGTTGTGAATTAAAAATTGTTGGAAAAAAAATAAAGGTTTTACCTCCAAGTTGGCGACCTGATATAAAGGAAGACATAGATCTTATCGAAGAATTAATTAGAATAAAAGGATTTGATAAGATTTTATTAATTCATCCAGAAAGAAAAAGATCTAGAGAAACTCTTAACTTTAAACAAAAATTATTTCACCTATCTCAGAGAGCTGTTGCAAATAAAGGTTATTTAGAAGCTATTACATGGTCATTCACTGATTCGCGTATTGATAAACAATTTGCACAAGAAAAAAAAGAAATACAAATTACTAACCCGATCTCAAGTGATCTAAATGTTTTGAGAAGATCTATTTTTTCAAATTTATCTATCTGTATGAAAAAAAATCAAGATAGAGGGTATTTAGATCTTTCATTATTTGAAATAGGTCCAACTTTTTTTGGAAATAAACCAGGGGAACAACAAATAGTTTTAGGAGGTTTAAAATCAGGTGTAGCAAATAGAAAAAGTTGGGATACCAAAGCTAGAAATATTGATGTTTTCGATGTTAAAGCGGATGTAATTAAAACATTAAAAGAGCTCGGTATAGAGGAAGAAAATTTACATATCAGCGGCAAAACACAAGATTATTACAATCCAGGTAGATCGGGTTCAGTAAATTTAAAATCAGAAAATGGTCCAAGACTAGCTTTTTTTGGAGAAATACACCCAGCTATTGTATCAAATTTAGATTTAAAAGAGCAAAATGTATGTGGATTTGAGATTTTTTTAAAAAATATACCAGAACCAAAAAAGAAGTATAGACTTGCTAAAAAGAATTATTTTGTATCTGACTTTCAAAAATCTGAAAGAGATTTTGCATTTGTAATTGATAAAAATTATAAAGCAGGGGAGGTAGAGAAACTAATCACCGAGGCAGACAGAGATTTAATCAAAAAAGTTTTAATATTTGATGTTTTCGAAGGCGGAAATATGCAAGAGGGAAAAAAATCTATTGCTGTTAATGTGACAATTCAGTCAATGAATAAAACACTTTCACAAAAAGATTTAGATCACGTAAGTCAAAAAATAATAGATATTGTTAAAGCCAAGACTGGTGGAACAATAAGATCCTAATGTCAGATATCAATAAAGTAAGAAATTTTGCGATTATCGCACATATCGATCATGGAAAATCCACGATTGCTGACAGAATGATTCAAATTTGCGGAGGTCTTTCAGCAAGAGAAATGAAAGAACAAGTTCTAGATTCGATGGAGATAGAAAGAGAAAGAGGCATCACTATTAAAGCACAGACAGTAAAATTGAACTATAAATCCAAAGATGGAAACGAATATGTATTAAATATAATTGATACTCCCGGACATGTAGATTTTAGTTATGAAGTTAGTAGATCTTTGCTTGCATGTGAAGGGTCCGTGTTAATTGTTGATAGTTCCCAAGGTGTTGAAGCTCAAACTCTGGCAAACGTATATCAAGCACTTGATATCAACCATCATATAATTACTGTTTTAAACAAAATTGATCTACCTGCTTCTGATGTAGACAAAGTAAAAAAACAAATCGAAGATGTTATTGGCATAGAAACTTCAAAAGCCATTTCCTGCTCCGGCAAAACTGGAGAAGGGATAGAGGAGATTCTTGAGTCAATTGTTAAAAATCTTCCTCCTCCAAAAGGAGATCATTCATCAAAACTAAAATCTTTACTAGTAGATAGTTGGTACGATAGCTATTTAGGAGTAGTTATTCTCGTAAGAATTTTAGATGGGAAAATAAAAAAGGGAATGAAGGTAAAACTAATGTCAACAAATCAAGATTATGAAATAGAGAATGTTGGCGTTTTTACTCCTAAACCAAAAAATATAGAAGAGCTTAACCCAGGTGAAATTGGATTTATAATAACAGGGATAAAAAGTCTCTCAGAAACAAAAGTAGGAGACACAATTTGTGACTCAAAAGATCCTCTTACAAAACCATTACCTGGGTTTAAACCAAGCAAGCCAGTGGTATTTTGCGGCTTGTTCCCAGTCGATAGTTCAGAATATCAGAAATTAAAAGATGGATTGGGGAAACTCAAATTAAATGATGCTAGCTTTTCATTCGAACCTGAATCTTCAAGTGCCCTTGGTCTTGGATTTAGATGTGGATTTTTAGGCTTACTTCATTTGGAAATTATAACCCAAAGATTAGAAAGAGAGTTTGATATTAATTTAATAACTACGACTCCTGGCGTAGTTTATAAAATTAATAAAATCAGCGGAGAAATAGAAGATTTACAAAATCCGACTACTATGCCGGACCCTTCACAAATTAAATTTATTGAAGAACCATGGATCAAAGCAACAATTATTACGCCCGATCAATATTTGGGATCAATAATTAAAATATGCCAAGACAAAAGAGGTATCCAAAAAGATTTGTCTTATTCAGGAAATAGAGCTGTTTTGGTTTACGAACTTCCACTTAATGAAGTTGTTTTTGATTTTTACGACAGACTAAAATCTATTACTAGCGGGTATGCAAGTTTTGACTATGAGATTACAGGATATAAAGAGGGTGATTTAGTTAAACTTGGTATTTTAGTAAATAACGAACCCGTGGATGCTTTATCCATGATCATACATAAAGAATTTGCACAAAATCAAGGAAGACTTGTTTGTGAAAAATTAAAAGATTTAATTCCAAGACACAACTTTATGATCCCTATTCAAGCAGCTATTGGTGGAAAAATTATTGCAAGAGAAAGTATAAAAGGTTTTAAAAAAGATGTTTTAACAAAAATCCACGGTGGAGGAGCAAGAGATCGTAAAAGAAAGTTGTTAGATAAACAGAAGAAAGGAAAAGCTCGAGCTAAACAATTCGGAAGAGTTGAGATACCACAAGAAGCTTTTATAGGTGTTTTAAAGATTACCAAGGAAACTTAATGCAAAAAAAATTATTTATAATTTCAAACGAAAGTATTTTTTATTCTCAGAACTCTTTTTTTTGCGACAATCTTGATATGAAATCAACGCCAGAAGGTTTAGAGAAGAGTTTTGATATAAACATCATAGCTAGAAGATCTAAAAAAGAGAGAGCACACAAAATAAATATAAAAAATATTAATATTTATAATAATATTTTCAGTTTTCTGTTTTCTATTTTTAGATCACTTAAAGTAAATAATTGCAAATATTTATTAATATCAATTACTCCATTCACTTTTTTTGCATGTATTATGCTTGCACTTTTTAGAAAAAAACCTATCGTTTTTTTAAGAAGCGATGGTTATGAAGAGTATCGATCAATATTAGGTTTTTTAGGACCAAGCATTTATCATTTTATGTTCTTCGTGGTATCCAAATTATCTAGCTTAATAGGTTGTGGAGAAAAGGTTTTAAGAAGGAAAAAAGGGCAAGTGGTATTTCCTTCACAGCTTACTGAAAAATGGTTTTTAAATAACAAGAATGCTAATTTAAGCAATATCAAGTTATTGTATGTTGGAAGAATTAGAATTGAAAAGGGAATTTTTTCTTTATTTGAAATAATGAAGAAAGTTAAACAGGATATCACCCTATCCGTTGTTGGTATGGAAAAAACCTCTGATAAAAAAAATGAACAAAAAAATGTCAATATTTATGAAATAGAAACTTTAGAGGAAAAGCTAATAAATTATTATGATGAACATAATATTTTTGTATTACCCTCTTATACTGAAGGTTATCCCATGGTTATCCTAGAGTCTTTAGCTCGTCAGAGACCAGTTATTATATTTGATGAGATCAAGCATGTAATAGGTGATAAAAAAGGAATATTTGTATCAAAACGAAATACTGAAAGTTTTCTTGAAAAAATTAATTATATAAAAAATAACTACAATAAAATACAAAAAGATATTAAAAATAATGATTTACCATTAAAGAAAGACTTTTTAAAAAAACTTGAGAATTCTATTTTAAACATAAGTTAAGGAGAGATGGCTGAGCGGTTTAAAGCGCACGCTTGGAAAGTGTGTATACCTTCGGGTATCGTGGGTTCGAATCCCAC
>MDTB01015151.1_pt1 | contig 16350 bp, 12 predicted proteins | sample 811161 | NCBI WGS metagenome assembly MDTB01 (sample SAMN05326650, study PRJNA326480) | marine metagenome | isolation source: seawater | place: Mediterranean Sea | collected 2009 | reverse complement strand
CGTCTGGATATCCGCCGCATCGGGGCGATCAAGGACAAGGATGATGTGGTCGGCAATCAGACCCGGGTGAAGGTGGTCAAAAACAAAGTGGCGGCTCCGTTCCGCACAGTTGAATTTGATATCATGTATGGAGAGGGCATTTCCAAGACAGGCGAGCTTCTTGATCTTGGTGTTTCCGCTGGTCTGGTTGAAAAATCTGGTTCCTGGTTTTCCTATGGCAACCAGCGGATTGGGCAGGGGCGTGAGAATGCAAAAACATTCATGAAGGAAAATCCAGATATTGCGAATGAATTGGAAACAGCGATCCGTTCAAATGCCGGACTTGTTCAGGAACAGATGATGGACACCAGCATCGCTAATGAAGATGAGGTAGATGCTTAACGGTTAAGAAGATATCCCTGCCTGCCTGTGTCAGCAACAGGACGGACAGGTAAGTCTGGACAAGCGCAAGCGGTTTTGCTTAAAACGGAACAGGTTATTGTCAGTAGTAAAGTATTTTTAATGCGGACTGACTGACCGTAAATTCAACAGCAATTATAGACAAGAACCCGCCATGACGTCTGTTTCTGATATTCGATCTGCCTTTTTATCCTTTTTCGCCAGACGTGACCATGAAATTGTCGCCTCTAGTCCGCTTGTACCACAGAATGATCCGACTTTAATGTTCGCCAATTCGGGCATGGTGCAGTTTAAGAATGTGTTCACTGGGCTTGAACGCCGCACCTACGGCCGGGCAACAACTTCACAGAAATGTGTGCGGGCGGGTGGAAAGCATAATGATCTAGAAAACGTTGGTTACACATCGCGCCATCACACATTTTTTGAAATGCTCGGGAATTTTTCCTTTGGTGATTATTTTAAGGAAGTCGCGATTGAACAAGCCTGGTCTCTGGTCACTGGTGAATTTGGTCTGAACAAAGACAAACTATTGGTCACGGTTTATTCTGAAGATGAGGAAGCAGCTGCGCTTTGGCGCAGAATTGCCGGCCTGTCTGATGACAAAATTATCCACATTTCAACATCAGATAATTTCTGGTCGATGGGTGCAACTGGTCCGTGCGGTCCTTGCTCAGAAATTTTCTATGATCATGGGGATCATATTTCGGGTGGTCCTCCGGGTTCACCAGATGAAGATGGCGACAGGTTTATAGAGATCTGGAATCTTGTCTTCATGCAGTATGAGCAGACTGAGACAGATCGTCTAAACTTGCCGCGGCCATCTATTGATACCGGCATGGGGCTTGAGAGGATTGCTGCTGTTCTTCAGGGCAAGCATGATAATTATGATATTGACCTGATGCGTGCCTTGATTGAGGCGTCTGCTGATGTGTCTAGCACAGATGCTGACGGTCCGCATAATACCTCTCACCGCGTAGTTGCTGATCATTTGCGTTCAGCTGGTTTTCTAATTGCTGATGGAGTGCTGCCGTCAAATGAGGGGCGGGGTTATGTCCTGCGGCGGATTATGCGCCGTGCGATGCGACATCTGCATCAGCTGGGCTGTGCGGACCCTGTGATGTATCGTTTGGTGCCGTCGCTTGTCCGTGAAATGGGAGGGCATTATCCTGAACTAGTGCGTGCGGAAAATCTTGTCACTGAAACGCTGCGGCTTGAAGAAACTCGGTTTAAAGAAGCCCTAGCTCGGGGCTTGAAATTGTTGACAACAGAAGTAGAGGGGAAGGCCAGTGGTGGGGTTCTTGGTGGCGATACAGCGTTTCGCTTGTATGATACTTATGGCTTTCCGCTTGATTTGACTGAAGATTTTATGCGGGGTTATGGCTGGACGGTTGATGTGGCTGGCTTCGATGCTGCTATGAAAGCACAGAAAGAAGCGGCTCGTGCAGCCTGGGCAGGTTCAGGCGGGACAGCAGATGAAAAGATTTTTCTCGAGTTGGCAGATAAAAACGGGCCAACCGAATTCCTGGGTTATACCAATCTGACCTCGGAAGCTGTTGTGGCTGATATAGTGAAAAAAGCGCATCCGGTGGATACAGCTAAAGAAGGTGATGAGGTGATTATCTGTGTCAATCAAACACCCTTTTATGGCGAATCAGGTGGCCAGGTTGGTGATACAGGTGTGATAGAATGGACTGATGGCTCTGCTGTGGTCACAAACACTGTCAAGACAGCTGGTTTAGTTTTGCATCACGTCCGAATTCACACAGGGAAATTGGCACTGGGGCAGGCTGTATCTTTGAAAGTTGACGCCAGCCGGCGCGCAGGGCTGAGAGCCCATCACAGCGCAACACATCTGCTGCATGAAGCATTACGTCAGGTGCTGGGAGATCATGTAGCGCAAAAAGGATCGTTGGTGACAAATACGCGGCTGCGATTCGATTTCTCACATCCGAAAGCAATGACAAATGAAGAAACTTCTGCTGTTGAGGCGATCGTAAATGATCGTATCCGCATGAACAGTCAGGTCGCCACGAAAATCATGGCCCCTGATGAAGCGATCAATGAAGGGGCGCTAGCCCTGTTTGGTGAAAAATACGGCGATGAGGTGCGGGTTGTTTCAATGGGTGGGGCAGCAGATCAGGTTGGCCGATCAGCTTGGTCGGTTGAGCTGTGTGGAGGAACACATGTTGAGCAAACAGGCGATATTGCTTTGTTACATGTTATCTCTGAATCGGCAGTGGCTGGGGGTGTGCGACGGATTGAGGCGGCAACACATGCAGCCGGGTTTGCTGGGCTGGTGGCTCACAAGGCAATTCTTTCTGAATTATCAGTCGAGCTAAAAACACCTTCAGATCAGTTGGCGACGCGTGTGGCGCAGCTGCTGGAGGAGCGTAAGGCTCTCGAAAGGGAAGTTACAAAACTGCGGCGTCAGATGGCAACAGGCAGCGGGACAACAGAAGCTGAACAAATTGGTAATCTGGCTTATATCGCTCGGATATTGCCAAATACTCCGGCAAAGGACTTAAAAGCCATGGCTGATCAGTTCCGGCAAGGGGTAGCCTCATCTGTAATTTGTTTGGTTGCAACAGAGGAAAATAAGGCATCCTGTGTGGTGACTGTCACTGATGATCTGACAGCAACCCATAATGCGGTCGATCTGGTGCGCCTTGCGTCTGCTGCCTTAGGCGGCAAGGGAGGAGGAGGTCGTGCGGATATGGCACAGGCTGGCGGGCCTGAGGCGGGTAAGGCCGATGCGGCTATCGCCGCTGTGCGGGCGGCTCTGGCAGGATAAGCCTGTTTTGAAAACAACAGCAGGGCAAATGCCAAGCTGAATTGTTGTCTGTTTGGATAAAGTTATGTGCTTTACCCTAGCATTGCTTTTTGCAGATTCACATCCAACGCGTCTATAAACTCATCTGTGCTCAGATAGCTCTGATCCGGGTTGATCAGAATGGCTAGATCCTTTGTCATCTTGCCTTTTTCAACAGTCTGGATGCAGACTTTTTCGAGGGTTTCAGCAAAAAGTGCAACTTCTGGCGTGTCGTCAAATTTAGCCCTGTAAGATAGTCCGCGTGTCCAGGCAAAAATAGATGCAATAGGGTTGGTAGAGGTTGTCTTACCCTGCTGGTGTTGTCGGTAATGACGGGTGACCGTTCCATGCGCGGCTTCTGCCTCAATTGTTCTTCCATCAGGGGTCATCAGCACAGATGTCATAAGTCCTAGAGATCCAAAGCCCTGAGCGACTGTGTCAGACTGCACATCGCCATCATAGTTTTTGCAGGCCCAGACAAAACCACCATCCCATTTCATGGCGCAAGCAACCATATCATCTATAAGGCGATGTTCATAAATGATACCGGCTGCTTCAAATCTGTCCTTATATTCAGTGTCAAACACTTCCTGAAACAGATCTTTGAACCGACCGTCATAGACTTTCATGATTGTGTTTTTGGTTGAAAGATAAACAGGCCAGCCTAAGTCAAGGCCATAATTCATGCAGGCCCGAGCGAATCCCTTGATGGATTCATCAAGGTTATACATGGCCATGGCCACACCGCCATCCGGGAAGTCATAGACAGTCTCTGTTGTCGCATGGCTGCCATCAGCAGGCTGGAAGGTCAAGGTCAGCGTACCCGGCCCTGACACTTTTATGTCTGTTGCGCGATACTGGTCACCAAAGGCATGGCGGCCAATCACGATTGGCCGAGTCCAGCCAGGGACTAGGCGCGGGACATTACTGCAGATAATCGGTTGTCGGAACACAGTACCGCCCAAGATATTCCGGATTGTGCCATTAGGTGATTTATACATCTTTTTCAGGTTAAATTCGACAACCCGGTCTTCATCAGGGGTGATGGTGGCACATTTGATACCAACTCCATATTTTTTGACAGCATTCGCTGCATCAATGGTGATCTGGTCATCTGTTGCATCTCTGGCTTCTATGCTAAGGTCAAAATATTTAAGTTCAATGTCCAGATAAGGGTGAATCAACTTGTCTTTGATTTTCTGCCAGATGATCCGGGTCATCTCATCCCCGTCCATTTCGATTACGGGATTTTTTACTTTAATTTTACTCATCGACTTCCTCAATTTTTTCAGTCAAATAATTTATTGGTCCGATTAAAGTGAATAGCATTGTGGCATTCGATGGACTGATATTTTTTGAAATTGTGCAAAGTTGGTTTACTGTTATTTGACTTAATACGCAAGGTCTTGAAAGTGTCTTACAACATCTTTACCCATGAGCTTGTTTCTTATCGTCAATTAGGTCAATAAGCTCATCTGGAGTAGCAGCGACATGCATCTCAAATACGCCTTTGGAATGGATGAAGCCAGTCTTGTTAGCATGGTCAATCATATTTAAAAGCGCCTGCCAAAAGCCATCGGTATTCATGACAAATACAGGCGCCTTTAAAAGGCCCAACTGGTTCCATGTCATGACTTCCATCCATTCATCCATTGTGCCTAATCCGCCAGGCAAGACGATAAAACCATCAGCCTCGACATACATTTTTGCCTTCCGCTCATGCATATTTTCTACTACATCCAGCTTTTGGATCTGGTGGTTTCCAACTTCAAGCGATTCCAGGAAATAAGGAATGATGCCATGCACATATCCGCTGGCCTCCAGCGCGCCTCCTGACACAGCCCCCATTAATCCTGTCCTCCCGCCGCCATATATCAGCTTGTGGCCGCGCGCGGCGAGCATACGTCCCACAGTTTCAGCATCATTTGTGAATTGTTCTGACGTCCCTTTTGCTGCGCCGCCAAACACACAGAAATTCGCCATAGTTTTCTCTTTCTGGCCTGAGTATTTCACGCAGGCCCTGTTCTTCAAGGCAGATTATTGTTGACAGTCAAAGACTAAAATAATTCTTACATTACCGCCAAATGTATAAGGTAATCTCACTATCAGAGAACTAGACCAATAGGGCAATAGAAGTGAAAGTTTAAGACTTTGGTCACCTAAATGTATTTGTCATCATACAGTTTCAGCTATACGATAAACCGTGAGTACGTTTCAGGCAAGCTTATGCGAGGGGACAGCACATGCGAGTGCTAATTGCTGTGTTATTAATCATAGGGGGCGGGCTTGCCGCTTCGGCTCTTATCTGGATGTTTTACACAACATCTGATCCTAAATCCTCCTCGACAATTTCTGCCGTCACAGATGAGGAGACAGAAAAACAGAGAGAAAACACGGCTAAAGGTCAGACAGATACAACAGAAGGAACATCTGACTCAGCTGCAAATCAATCTGAACGGGAGAACCAAGCTGGTCCTGATGACACTCCTTCTTTAAAGATTGATGTGGTCCGTATAGGCCCTGATGGAACAGCAGTTTTTGCAGGCCAAGGGATTGCGAATGCAGGTGTGTTAATTTTTGAAAAGAATAAAATTTTAGCCCAAACATCTGTGTCAGTGGATGGTGAATGGGTAGCTGTTGCAGAACAACCGCTTACCGCCGGGGAACATTTGATCATCGCCGAGATGATAACGTCTGATGGCAAGGTTTACAGAGCAGATCAGGCGGTCATTGTCGAATTGGGAATATCAGGACAGGATATGCCACTTATTGCTCTTGTGCCAATGACCGAACAGTCTGAGGCGGAATTGATACAGACGCCAAATGCTCTTACCGGCACTCCACAAACACAAATAGGACGGCAGACAGCAGGCATGACAGACTCAAATGCTGATTTGAAAGCTGTTTTGATTGAACCGGTCAGATTGTCAGTGATGACTCTAAGCTGGACTGATCAGGACAGCCTTATCATCAAAGGGACGTCAAATGGTGGAGAGGCTGTGCGCGGAATGCTAAATGATCGTGTTTTCATTGCCAATCATGACAAGGACAGCGGTGACTGGACAGCCCGCATTTCTCTGCGCGGATTGAAGGGAGAGTCTGGTCTTCTGGTCAGTCATTTGCTGAACTCAACCAATAAAGTTATTGTCTCACACCAGTTGGATTTCAGCTTAAGTCAGCTTGATGTTGGCCGTGATGGTAGTGAAATGATTATCATTGAAAAAGGTGACATGCTTTGGCGTATAGCTTATCGTACCTATGGTGATGGTATTCGATATCTTGATATTGTGAAACGTAATCAAGACCGTATCGCTAATCCTGATTTAATTTATCCTGCTCAGATATTTGCGTTGCCAGAATAAAAGCAAAATAGATAAGCTAAAACAGTTAAGAAAGGCCTTTTGTGACTGGTGAAATGAAGTTTTCTGAACTGGTTATAACACCGTCAACCGTTCCTGGCTGGCCTGTAAAAGCCTGTGTTGGGCTGTTTTGTATTGGCTTGCTGGTTTTGTACCTTCCGCTTGGTGTGCTTGGTCTAGGGTTGCTGATCTATATCGGTTTAATTCTTCGTGTTACGGTTCAGCCAAAACCATATATGAGGCCGGATGAAACGGTCTATGCCCCCGTTGATGGACGAATCATATCCGTCGATGAACGAAGTGATGGTACTAAGACAGTTATACTTCAGCCGGATTTGTTTGACAGCCATTTGCATTATGCGCCAGTTGCAGGCCAATTAGAGGATATCACATGGGTCGATGGGAGTTTCAAATTCAAAGCCCTTGATGGGGTCACTAATGATTTACGTGTGCGCCGCGAGATCACTTGGCGGACAAAAAAGGGGCATCGTGTTGAAATGACACAATTCGGTGATAAGTGGTGTAGATTAATCCAATGTTTCCTGCATGAAGGTCGCCAGTCCATAGTATCTGACCCCGCAGGACTGGCGCTGTTCAGAGGGGTGGTGATGGTCACCTTTATCACCTCAGCACCTTTGAATGTTGTCCCCGGGCAACGTTGTCTGGCAGCGCAAACACAGCTTGGTCAGGCACTTTAAACCTGCGTCGTCTGACCTTAATGTGCCCTGCAGAGGTGCGAAAGGACAGAAAACTTAATGTTTGATGCCAAACTGAAACCATTGATTTCTCCAAGCCTCGTTCAGCTTGGTAAAATTTGTCTTCGTTTTGGACTTAATGCTAATAGCCTTACTGCGATTGGGTTTGGATTTGGGTTTTGCTGTGGCTTGCTAATTTGTGTTGAAGCTTATGGATGGGCTATTGGGGCACTTCTGTTGAACCGAATGTGTGATGGTCTGGATGGGGCGGTTGCCCGGCTAAGCCAGCGAACTGACTTTGGAGGTTATTTGGATATTGTTTGTGATTTTATATTTTATGCGTTTGTGCCGTTCTGTTTTGCAGTAACTCATCCCGAAAAGGCAGTAGTTGCCGCATTTTTAATGCTGAGCTTTGTTGGAACAGGAAGCAGTTTCCTAGCCTATGCAATTTTGGATGCCAAACATAGCGCAGTTGATGCGCATCAATCCGAAAAAACAAAAAGTTTTGCCTATCTTGGCGGACTGACAGAAGGGACAGAAACTATCGCTTTTTTTGTGTTGGTTTTGCTGTATCCGGATTACTTTTCTGTGTTTGCGCTTATATTTGGTTTCTTGTGTTGGCTGACAACAGGTTACCGTGTTTATGTGACCTGGGTTGAATTTGGAAAAGGGAGTTGAAAACAAAAGAAACCTCTTTATTTTCTGTTATGTGAGTCTGGAGTAATTTTACAATACAAGACTAGTTTTTCGAGTGAGATAAAGGAACATATGATCATGAAATTTGGTGTAGGGCAGTCGGTAAAGCGGATTGAAGATGCCAACTTGCTGATTGGCAAAGGCCAGTTTACCGATGACCAGTTGCCAGGACATGGCTTGTCTGTCGCTTTCCTGCGGTCGCCTTTTGCTCACGCAAAGCTTACACATTTGGACCTGACAGAGGCACGAATTTCAGCTGGTGTTCAACTAGTAGCTAGTCAAGCTGACATGGATGAGGATGATGTCGGTGAAATTCATTGCCAGAAATATGTGGAGAACCGTGACGGCTCGCCGATACCGAGAACAACGAAGGCAGCTATGGCGCGTGATATCATCCGGCATGCGGGAGATATAGTTGCTATGGTAGTCGCGGATACGCGGCAGCAGGCCTTGGATGCGATGGAGTTGATCGATGTCGATTATGACATCTTGGATTCGGTGTGTGATGTCTATGAGGCAATAGAACCAAATGCGCCACAGCTTTATGATTGTTATCCAAATAATACGGTTTTCACATGGGAAGCTGGGTCAATTGATGAGGCACGTTCAGCGATAGATGCGGCCATAGCGTCGGGCGCGCGACAGGTTGAGGTTGATGTGATTAACAGCCGAATTATGCCAAATGCTATGGAAACGCGGCCAATAGTGGCCCAGCCGATCAAAGAGAATGGTGGCTTGCGGATATGGAGTGGAACACAAGGGCCTGTTGGTCTCTCTGCCCAAATTGCTAAAGCGCTTAATATAAAAAATGAACAACTTCAGCTGTTGACAGGGGATGTGGGCGGCGGATTTGGTTACAAGATATTCCTGCATCCTGAGCAGCTCTGTATTGCCTGGGCGGCAAAAAAGGTTGGCCAAACTGTCCGTTGGCAGCAGGAAAGAACAGATTCTTACCTGTCTGATTTGCATGGCCGTGACAACCGCACTAAAGCCAGAGCAGCTGTTGATGAACGAGGCAAAATTCTCGCTCTGGACGTTATAGTTCATGCTAATATGGGAGCCTGGCTATCAAATTTCAGCATATATATTCCTACGTTGTCTGCTTGTCGAACCCTTACAGGACCTTACGATATTGTTGTTGCCGGCATGGAAGTGCGCGGGATTGTGACCAATACGCCAGCTGTCGATGCTTTCCGCGGTGCAGGGCGTCCCGAAGCTAATTATCTGCTGGAACGTCTCATAGACCACATTGCTCATGTAATGGGCATGGACAGAGTTGGGGTTCGCCAAGTGAATTTAATCAAACCTGAGCAGATTCCCTACCAGATGGTTGAGGGCGGAACAGTTGATTCAGGAGATATGCCGGGCCTGCTGGCTGAGGCGATGGAGAAGGCAGACTGGCTGGGATTTGATGCGCGGCGTAAGATCAGTGTAGAACAAGGTAAATGGCGCGGTATTGGGTTGTCCATGTATTTAGAACAATGTGGCGGCGGTAGCGGCGCAACCGTGGATATTGAATTTCATAAAGACGGAACAGCAACTGTCTATGCTCCGCAACAGGATAATGGTCAGGCTCATCGCACCACGTTAACGCAGATTTTTTCTGGTAAGCTTGGGTACGACGCTGAGCTGATTAATATTGTGCAAGGCGACAGTCTGCGCACACCGCCAGGAACAACAGGTGGAGCCCGAATGTCTGCCGTTTTGGGTTCTACATTGATGCAGGCCGCTGGTATGATTGCAGAGCAAGCGCTGCCGTTTGCGGCGGAGCATCTGCAGGCAGAGATAAATGACATTCAGTTTGCAGAGGGAATATTCACTGCTGCGGGAACAAACCAGTCGGTGACAATTGAGGATTTGGTCAGACTTATTGCTACGGATGACCCGTCCCAGCATCCGTTGAACCGGGTGCATGATTATACAACTGATGGGGCGACTTATCCTTATGGCTGTCATATTGTTGAGATTGAAGTTGACCAGCAGACCTATCGCGCGGAAATCGTGAATTATACTGTGGTTGATGATTTCGGCGAGATCATCAACCCTTTAACACTGGAAGGCCAGATACATGGCGGAATAGCGCAAGGGATTGGTCAGGCGCTTTACGAACACGTCGCTTATGATGAAGATGGACAACTGCTGGCTGGTTCGCTGATGGACTATACCTTGCCACGTGCTGACCACATGCCCTCATTTTCGATTTCACGCCGCGGTACCCGCTGCCTGAACAATCTTCTTGGTGTCAAAGGTGCTGGAGAGGCTGGAGCGATTGGTGCCCCACCTGCTGTTATTTCTGCATTATGTGACGCGCTTGGTATTGTCCATATTGATATGCCAGCCACATTAGAGAATGTCTGGCAAAAAATGAAGTTAAAGAAGGGTGCTGCATGAGTCCCACAATTGTGAAATCTGACCGGGAATGGAAAGAGCAACTGACCTCGGAACAGTATCATATTACCCGCAAGCATGGCACTGAACGGGCGTTCACAGGTAGATACCATGACTGTGACGAAGATGGGACTTATCACTGTGTCTGTTGCGGAGCAGCCTTATTTGGCAGTCAGGATAAATTTGATTCAGGCACAGGCTGGCCATCTTTCACGCTGCCTCTTGATGAAACTGCTGTCGGTACAAAGTCAGATCGCAGTTTTTTTATGGTCCGCACAGAGGTACATTGCAGACAGTGTGAGGCTCATTTAGGTCATGTGTTTGAAGATGGGCCTGTCGATGCAGGGGGCTTGCGCTATTGTATAAATTCGGCCTCTCTTGACCTTGTCGCTGAAGACGCAGGTTAGGCGACCTAAATAAAGTCACATGTCTAAGGTCTATGTGGCGTGTTTATGGCTATAGTAGCGAGGCTTTGGAAAGAGGAGAAAACTGGTGAGCAAAACTATCGCCAGCCAATAAATAGCTTTCGACTTTTGCCAGATAAACCATAATCAATAGTCTTCAATCTTTTTGTAGGTTGTGTTATAAGGTAGGTTTTCATTCGCAATATTTCTTTCCATGCTGAGCCTTTTCATATTGTGCAGGCGGACTTCTGTTTTGGACAGCTTTTGATTGGAATCTGCGTCAATAGTCAAAAATAATTTGATATGCTGTTCTGCATATTCATCAGGGTTAATCATGCCGTCCTTATCGGTATCCAGACGCCCAAAATGATCCTCAAGCATCTGCCTAACCTCATGAAGAGCAACCAGCTGGTCCTGGTCAATATTTGCCGCCAGCAATGCATCAGGTTGCGATGCAGACGGGTGGTCAACCGAAGATATATCAGTGGTTAAAAGGCTGATGATGCAGGCTGTGCTGACCCCGGTAAAACCGGCAAGCCAGAGGGTTTGTTGAGTCTTTCTCATATTGCGTCGCTTCCTACTGTATTTTAATTATCTGAAATGGCAGGTTCTTTCCTGATGATTTTTAAGGCTGATTAGGATAACAATAGGGACAATCCAGGTTGAATTTGGGCGGTAAAATGGCAAGAGTCTGTTGTCGGCCTGCCTGATATGAACAGTGTTTTGAAAAACAGGAAGAGGCAGACCTTGCAAATGACTAGGCACGATTCTATCAGAGCTGTTACGGGGACAACCCGTCTGTTTGGCTGTATTGCCAGTCCGACTGACCATGTGCGGGCTCCGATGATCTTTAACAGAATTTTTTCTGAACGTAACATTGATGCTGTGATGGTGCCTGTTGATATTCCCACAGAACAGCTGTCAGAGGTGATTAACGGTCTGAAAAAACTCGGTAATTTTAAAGGTGCGGCAGTCACCATTCCGCATAAGCTTAACCTTGCCGCGCTCTGTGATGAATTAGGGCCAGGTGCAAGAGCAACGGCTGCGGTAAATGCTGTCCGCTTTGCAGATGATGACCGTTTGCTCGGTGATAATTTTGATGGTCATGGTTTTGTTGCTGGTCTTTTGGGTGAGAATCCCACTGATCTGCCGCCTGAGCAAATCCTGCGTGATAAATCGATTCTGATTGTTGGTGCTGGTGGGGCTGCTCGTGCGATTGCTCTATCACTAGCTGCTCAGCCAATTTCTCGTGTTGATGTGACCAATAGGACGCATAGCCGAGCAGAAGAGGCTGTCCAACTCGTTCATAAGTTGGGTGGGAATACAAAAGTTCTTGCTATACAAAGCAATGATATTGATTTTCATGCTTATGATATGGTGATCAATGCCACGCCGCTTGGCTTGCACGAAAATGATGAGATACCGCTGGATGTAAATTTGCTGCGCACGGATTGTGTTGTGTGTGACATAATTATGATCCCTGAGAGGACCCGCCTGATAACAGCAGCTCAGCGGTCAGGCCGCCCGGTTCATGTTGGAAGATACATGCTGGATTATCAGGTCGATCTGATTGGTGAATTTATTGGCGCATATGAGAAAAAAAGTGACCGATGAAGATTTCATATTGAAACTTAAAGGTCAGCGGATTAAGTAGGTCTAGCGGATTAAGTAAGGTTTCAGTGATCAAATGAGGGTAGCGAATGGCTGAAGAAACAAGCTGGACAGAAGATCGTCTGGAAAAATTGCAAAAATTATGGGATTCGGGCTTGTCCATTTCGCAAATCGGTGAACAATTGGGGGTAACGCGTAACGCGGTAGCCGGAAAAGCGCACAGATTGAAGTTGCCCAAACGGCAGTCGCCAATATCAAAGACAGAACGACAAAAGAATAAAGAAGTTAAACAACGCGATCTGCCTCTGCGTCTTGTATTGCGGGACATAAAATGGTCACGGTCAAAATGTGTCTGGCCCTCAGGCGACCCGAAGACAGTTGATTTTAATTTCTGTGGCGCGCCCATCGTACCCGGCAAACCCTATTGTTCTAAACATTGCGAGCTAGCCTATACGACGTCGCGCGATGGAAGCTAAACAGACACCGATACGAATTCACCGTTCAGATTACACCCCCTTTGCCTGGACTGTCACTGCCACCCGCCTAGATGTCAGCATCAACTCACCTGACGCGCTGGTTAGTGTAACTCTGGATATACAGCCTAATCCTGCGGCCAAAGCATCTGATGAGCTGTTACTAAATGGCCGTGGCCTTAGCCTGTTATCTATAGAGGTTGACGGCCTGCATCTGGCTTTAGATCGGTATCGTCTTGACAATAATCAGCTGCGGATTACCGGACTGACAGGTCAGCATCAAGTAAAGGTTACCTCATCTTGCACACCCTACACCAATACCGCTTTGGAAGGGCTATATTTGTCAGGTGATATGCTTTGTACACAATGTGAGCCGGAAGGCTTCCGCCGGATCTGTTATTATCCTGACCGGCCGGATGTCATGAGCATCTTTACGGTGCGTATAGAAGCGGATCTTCAGTATAAGCAATTACTATGCAATGGAAATAAGGTGGAAGATGGACCTGTTGGGTCTGACCGCCATTTTGTCTTATGGCATGACCCGCATCCAAAGCCCTGTTATTTGTTTGCTTTGGTTGCAGGCGATTTGGCCCTTGCGGAAGATAGGTTTACCACAGCCTCTGGGCGTGATGTCACACTGCAGATTTGGGTTGAACATGGCAATCAGCATCTGACTGAACATGCAATGGTAAGCCTAAAAAGTTCGATGAGGTGGGACGAGGACGTCTATGGCCTTGAATATGATCTTGACCTGTTTCAGATTGTTGCAGTGAGTCATTTCAATATGGGCGCGATGGAAAATAAGGGCCTGAATATTTTTAACAGTAAATTTGTTCTGGCAGACCCGGCAACAGCCACTGATGATGATCTGAACCGTGTTGAATCGATTATAGCGCATGAATATTTTCATAACTGGTCAGGCAATAGGGTCACCTGTCGTGACTGGTTTCAATTAACATTAAAAGAGGGCTTAACTGTCTTTCGCGATCAGTGCTTCAGTGCAGATATGCACGATGAAACTGTGAAGAGAGCTGAGGATGTTGCTATGTTGCGCGCAATTCAGTTTCCCGAAGATGCTAGCCCTACAGCCCATCCTATCCGCCCGGAAGCTTATGTTGAGATTAATAATTTTTACACCCCCACAGTTTATGAAAAGGGGGCTGAGGTTATTCGCATGCTCAGCAGCTTTCTGGGCCCAAAAGCCTATAGACGGGGTGTGGATTTGTATTTTCAGCGTCATGACGGCCAGGCTGTGACTTGTGATAATTTTCTGGCTGCGCTTGCTGATGCAAATGATATGGATTTATCATTATTTTCGCTGTGGTACAGTCAGGCAGGCACGCCTGACTTGACAGTCAAGCGGAATATTGTATCTGAAGGCCTAATAAATCTGACCTTGTCACAGTCGCTGCGACAAACTGCTGCTTCGACTGCAGTCGGCCCAATGCCTGTTCCTGTGAAGCTGGGCTTTGTTAGTCAGACAGGAGAGTCCGTTAAGTTCAGCATTGGCGGGCAGAATCCGGAAGTAGAACAAACGATATTATTGACCGCTGATATTATGGATGTTGAATTGGAATTGACGCAGCCATTTGTGTCGCCCGTTGTGCCATCTGTTTTGCGCGGCTTTTCTGCACCTGTGCGTTTGCATGATGATTTATCTGTGGATGAGCTGGCTATTCTGGCAGCCCATGATACGGACGGGTTTAACCGTTATGAAGCTTGTCAGCGACTGGCGCATCTGGCACTTGAACAGCGGCTAGGTTCTTATGGTGCAAATGTGGCCATAGAGACTGCGCTGATAAAGGCATTGATAAAAATTTTTGAAGATGCAAAATTAAGGAATGATTACATATGTTTATGTCTGTCTGTGCCTGGTCAGTCTGAGGTTGAGCACCGCGCTGCACAAGCGGACCCGGTTGCAATCTGGCAGGCGCGGCAGGAACTGCAGGGTCAAATAGGCAGCCATTTATCAGAGCAGATCAGGTTTGCGTTGGCAACAGAGGACTTATGCGATACATCTTCTGGCCGTGCGTTACGTAATCGGTGTATCTATCTGGGGGTGGCTTCAGCAAGCGAAAACGCTGTCAGTGTTGCAGCAGAACAAAGTTCTGACCTGAATATGACGTTATCCATGGGCGGCCTGACGGCTCTCAACATCACCAAGCATGAGCTTCGTAGTATCTGTCTGGAAGCCTTTTATGAACGCTGGAGGAACACCTCTCTGGTTATGGAAAAATGGCTTGGCCTAGAAGCATCTTCACCTTTTTCAGGCACAATTCAACATATGCAAAAACTGATGCGCGATCCTGTATTTGATCCGGATAACCCGAATAAATTGAGATCGGTTCTTGGGACATTTGCAATGGCCAATCCAGTGCAGTTTCATAAAGAAGATGGCAGTGGGTATCAGTTTATTGCAGAACAGATTGCCGAATTGGACAACCGTAATCCGCAGATTGCCGCCCGGCTTGCTTTGGTGCTTACGCGTTTTGCCCACATAGAGCCTAGCCGCAGAAGATTGATGAGAAAATCTGTAGCATGGCTGTCAGAACTACAATTGTCAGACAATCTTCAAGAAATCGTTGCCAAAGCCTTAACGGCGGCGACAGCTTAGCCCTATAGTCGGGTGCTTCTTGCCTATTTAGCGCAGGAATGCCGGAATATGATCACTGTCTTTAAAGCTATTTCCTTTCCAAGCGGGAGGGCGTTTTTCACCCTGTTCAGAGCGTCTGAAGCGGACTTTATCAACCTCATCAGGGTTTTTTTCTTCCGGGTCTAACTGATTTGAAGCAGTTTTATTTAAAGTGCGGCTTTCTCGTTGTTTTTTTGCGGATTTTCTAGCATCGTCAGTTGAATGCTCTTTTTTAGACTGCCGATCGGTGTTCGATAAAACAGGAATGGGCTGACCTGTTAGTTTTTCGATCGCTAATATGGCTTTTTCATCATCCTCACCGGCAATCAGTGTAAAGGCATGGCCATGGCGACCGGCACGGCCAGTGCGCCCGATACGGTGCACATAATCTTCTGCGTTAGACGGAACGTCAAAATTAAACACATGGCTAACACTGGGGATATCAAGACCGCGTGCAGCAACATCAGATGCAACCAACAGGGGTATCTGCCCATTTTTGAATTCATCCAGAGCGGCCAGACGTGCACTCTGGGTCATGTCGCCATGTAAACCTGTCGCTGAGAAGCCATGTCGTTTCATCGATGACAACAAGGTTGAGATATCTCGTTTTCGGTTGCAGAAAATGACTGCATTCTGAATATTCTGGCTACGCAGCAGATCCCGCAGTGCCTCACGTTTTTTCTTAAAAGCTGTACGCACTAGATTCTGGCTGATTGTATCGGCTGTTGATGCAGGTTTGGCAACTTCAATTAGTTTTGGGTTCATGACAAATTTGCGACCGATTGTATGAATTTCCTCAGATAAAGTTGCCGAAAAAAACAGGGTCTGCCGCATAACAGGTAAAAAGCCAACAATGCGTTCCACATCAGGAATGAAGCCCATAT
>MDTB01213876.1_pt1 | contig 16356 bp, 14 predicted proteins | sample 811161 | NCBI WGS metagenome assembly MDTB01 (sample SAMN05326650, study PRJNA326480) | marine metagenome | isolation source: seawater | place: Mediterranean Sea | collected 2009 | reverse complement strand
GCTCTGGTTATATTAATGAAGATACGCCATTCAATCCTAGTACACCATACGCTGCATCTCGTGCAGCAGGGGATATTAGTTTAAAGACGTTTGTTGACAACTATAATTTTCCAGCAGTATCAACGAGAGCCGCAAATGTTTATGGACATGGACAACAGTTGTATAGGATTATTCCCAGAACAATTCTATATATAACGCAAGGTAAAAAGTTGCAGCTACATGGAGGCGGCAATTCTGAACGGTCGTTTATACATATCAATGATGTTTCTAGCGCTACTTTGAAAATTGCATTAGATGGTGCAATAGGTCAAACATACCATATTTCAACTAAGTCAGTAATTACAATAAGAAGTCTTGTAAATTTAATTTGTGAAAAGATGAGTGTTGAATTTGAAAACCATGTGGATATTGTTAGTGATAGACCAGGAAAAGATGCAGCATATTTGCTAGATAGTAGTAAATTAAGACAGGCATTAAGTTGGAATGATCTAATCACCCTTGATAAAGGCATAGAAGAGGTAATAGCTTGGACAGAATCTAATATAAAAATTTTAGAAAATGAAGTAGATCATTACATTCATAAACCATAATTAAAGGAATAAATTAACATGGGACAAGAGATAGACTTATTGAAAAATTATCCAAAAACAAAACGCAATGTAGAAGCAAGAGGTCAAGAAAAAACAAAAGAAGATCGAGCAATTGCAAGAAAATTTGGAAAAGAGTTTTTTGATGGAGATAGAAGTCATGGTTATGGAGGTTTTAGCTACAACCCCCGTTTCTGGTCACCTGTTATACCAACCTTTAAAGAGTATTTTTCCTTGTCATCTGAAAGTAGATTGCTTGATGTAGGTTGTGCAAAAGGCTTTATGCTTCACGATATTGCGAAGGCAATACCGGAAATAACTCTAAAAGGCATAGATGTTTCAGAATATGCAATTGCTAATGCAATCGAAGGTATGAAGCCAAATATTCAAGTTGCTGATGCAAAAGAGTTACCATTCGAAGATAACTCATTTGACGTAGTTATATCAATTAATACCATACATAATCTTGAAAAAAATGAACTAGCAAAAGCATTGCAAGAGATTGAAAGGGTTAGTAGGGGCAAGTCATTCATTACTGTAGATGCGTATAATTCAAAAGAGGAGAAAGAAAGGATGTATTTATGGAATCTTACAGCTAAAACCATTATGTCTGTAGATGAGTGGATAAGTTTTTTTAATGAAGTGGGTTATACCGGTGATTATTACTGGTTTATTCCATAAAAAACAAACTAATGATGTTTAGTCAAAAAGAATCATTAACTGTCTTATATAGCATGAAAAGAATTCGTGCCGTAGAGAAGGCTATTGCTGATAGGTATAGTGAATGGGAGATGAGATGTCCAACCCATCTTTCTATCGGACAAGAAGCAGTTGCAGCGGTTGTTGGCCATCTACTTAATAAAGACGACTTAGCAGTAAGCACTCACCGAGCTCACGCACATTATCTTGGAAAAGGTGGCGACCTTAAAGCTATGATTGCTGAGATATACGGCAAAGAGACTGGCTGCAGTAAAGGTCGTGGTGGATCAATGCACCTAATAGATAAGTCAGTTGGCTTTATGGGTAGTACGGCAATCGTAGGAGGAACTATACCTATTGGAACAGGCCTTGCATTGGGCATGAAATATAGAAAAACAAAACAGATTAGTTGTATATTTATTGGTGATGGGGCCATAGAAGAGGGTGTATTTTTTGAGTCAGTAAATTTTGCAGCACTGCATCAACTGCCGATTCTATTTATTTGTGAAAACAACCTTTACTCAGTTTATTCAGGGCTTGAAAAAAGGCAGCCACAAGGAAGAAAGATACACGAACTGGCGCAATCAATTGGAGTGTCTAGTGATTATGGAGATGGAAATGACTCTATTCAAACTTATGAGCTTATTGCAGAGGCGATTAACGCAATAAGGGCTGGACGTGGACCAAGATTTATTGAATTTTCAACCTATCGCTGGCTTGAACATTGTGGACCAAATTTTGATAATGATATAGGCTATCGGACAGAGGAAGAATTTTTGGAGTGGAAAATGAAAGATCCTATTAGTATTTTTCAACATAAGTTAGAAGAGAATAATTATATAGAGAGTAGTGATCTAGCTAAAATTGACCTCAAAATAGAGAATGAAATTATAGCTGCTTTTAAATTTGCAAAGTATTCAGAGTTTCCAGATCAAGAATCACTTGCTAATTACATATATTGCAGTTGACTTCAAAATGACTAGAAAAATCACCTATGGAGACGCAATAAAAGAGGCTATGGAAATAGCAATGTTAAATGACGACTCAGTTATCTGCTATGGGTTGGGTGTTGATGACCCAAAAAGAATTTTTGGCACAACAATAGGTTTAATAGAGAAATTTGGCAAAGAAAGAGTTTTTGATATTCCAACTTCAGAAAATGCAATGACAGGTATAGGTATTGGAGCTGGTATATACGGACTTAGGCCAGTAATGGTTCATCAGCGTTTAGATTTTTCTTTATTGGCAATGGACCAGATAGTAAACAACGCTGCTAAATGGCATTTCATGTTTGGTGGAGAAAGTTGTGTTCCACTTACAATAAGATTGATTTTAGGTCGTGGATGGGGTCAAGGTCCAACACACTCTCAAAATCTACAGTCAATGTTTGCTCATATTCCTGGTTTGAAAGTAGTGATGCCTGCAACAGCTAAAGACGCAAAAGGACTCCTCTTATCAAGCATATTTGATAATAATCCAGTAATTTTTCTTGAGCATCGTTGGCTACATAACTTAGAAGGTGATGTTGAGGAGGGTGATTACAGGATAGAGATTGGCAAAGCTTCTATTTTGAGAGAAGGCACAGATATTACTTTTGTTTCTATGTCATACATGACTATAGAGGCATTACATGCATGTAATGAGCTAGAAAAAGCAGGTATATCTTGTGAGCTCATAGACCTTAGAACAGTCAGCCCAATTGACTGGACCGCTATCAAAAAATCTGTTATGAAAACAGGCAATTTAATTGCTTTAGATACGGGTGCAAAAACACTTTCTATTTCAAGCGAGATTATATCTACAGTTACTGAAGATTGCTGGAGAGAACTAAAAGCGCCTCCAAAAAGAATCGCAATGCCTGATAGCCCTGAACCTACAAGCTTTGGACTTACTAAAGAACATTATGTTGATGCAGTTGATATTACGAGAGAGACACTTAAGTTATTAGGAAAAGAGGAGTTATTTGGTTCGATTAATATAAAAAACAGAACGCCGCATGATGTACCTGGTGAATGGTTTAAAGGACCATTTTAACATTATTACATATTGATATTTAATCTAAACAAATAAGGTATAATTAATAATTATGGAAACTAAGATTCTAGACTGTACAATTCGAGATGGAGGATATTTAAATAACTGGGATTTTGACGAACATCTAGTCAGAGAATTATATAGCGCTGTTTCTAAATCGGGTACGGAATATGTTGAAATAGGATTCAGAAGTTCAGCTAAATATGTTGATCTCAATAACACGGGCATATGGAGAATTACTCCAGAAGAGAAAATTGATAGTATAGTTAAAAACAATTCTGGATCAAAAATATCATTGATGGTGGACTATGGAAAGTTCGACTTAACCGATATACCAAACTCTTCTGATTCAAAAGTAGACTTATATAGGCTAGCAGTACATAAAAATAAAATCTTAGATGCTATTCCTCTTGTAAACAGTATTTCAGAAAAAGGTTATGAAGTAGCTCTACAACTTATGGGAATAACAAAGTATACGGATGACGATTTTAATCTTATTTTAGAACCTATTAAGAATTCTAAATTAACTTATTTATATTTTGCAGATAGCTATGGATCTCTTCTTCCAAATAAAATTAAGCATTATATGGATATTTTAAGAGAGACTGGTAAGAAGTTAGGATTTCATCCACATAACAATATGCAATTAGGGTTGGCCAACACACTCGAAGCAATAAATCTTGGTATCGATATAGTTGATGGAACCATAGCGGGAATGGGAAGAGGTGCGGGAAATATGCAACTTGAAACACTTTTGGCCTATTTTCAGAAATCTGTAAGTGAAGAAAAATATAATGTTTTACCTGTTCTTGATTTAATTAATCGCTACTTTATAACATTACAGAAGAATTATCCTTGGGGCTATAGCCTCCCTTATATGATTTCAGGTGTCTATGAAGCACATCCTAACTACGCTAAAATTCTTAGTGAGAATGATTTCTCTATTGAGGATACTAGGCTTGCCCTAAAAATTATTAACCAAGTAAATTCAGTTGAATTTGATAAAGAAATCGTTTCTAGAATTTCTGAGACAGGGTTTATAGGAGATTACGATAATTTTTCTATCAAAAAACATTCACAAACAAAACAAAAAATAGAAATAGTTAATAAGCCTAATTATTATAATAGGCATGAAGGAAGGAATTTTTTAGTTTTAGCCAATGGACCTTCACTAATTGAGTACAAAAATAAAATAGAAGAATTTATCAAAAAATTTAATCCTATAATAGTTGGAGCTAATATTTTAAATGGTTTATTCATACCTGATTATCACATTTTCAATAATAGAAATTTATTTGAAAAATATGCAAATAAAATTTCTAATAAGTCAACTTTATTGGTACCAAATTCTTTTGACAAAAATTATGTAAGAAATACTACTGACATTGATTTTGAACATATTGAAATTTCAAATTTGTCTAATGATGAGTTTAATATCAACAATGGAGTTATAAATAGTGATTATGAAGCTGTTTCAGTTTTATCCATAGCTGTTTCCATTGCAATGGGTTCAAGCCAAGTTTATATAGCAGGGATGGATGGTTATAAGGACTTTAAAACATTCTATGAGTTAGCATTTTCCGAAATACAAGAAGATAAAGAAAATGAGATGAAAAATAGTTTTGATATTTCAAATAGATCAGGTTCCTTCAAGGAGCAAATGTTATGGCACAATTATGTGGATAAATCACTAAAAAAAATTCAAGACTATTTAATTGCTAAAGATTTAAACGATATACTCATCATTACTCCAACAAGTCATAAACTTTATTATTCAGGCATTTCTAATTATATCTCTAATAATTAAATGCATAGTAAATATTTTTAAAAAATTGATATGGAAAGAGCTAATCAGTTAAGCAATATAATAGACTCAAAAGAATTCATAGAGGCAACTGTTGCTCTAGATTATGAGGAAAATGAGGTTCTGCTAAGAAATTTTGCACTCATTCTTACTCTGGTCGGAGTGACTTCAATTGATATTTCTGCTAACCCCAATTCTATTGGTCAAATAAAAGCTGGGATAAATGATGCTATTTTAATCTCAGAAAAACTTGATATAAACCTCAATACCGTTCCTTTTATCAAAGTAAGTTTAGGCTTTTTAAACCCCTCTGATAATAGATCATATTGTTTAGGATCAAATCAGGCCATTAAAGATAACTTATATTTATGTCTCGAGGCAGGTTCTGAAATAATAGAGCTTCACCATGGAAATATGGAAGAAGATAACTTTTTAAGTATTTGGGAAATTATCAACGAACTTTCAAGTATTCTAGCTGTTTCTTTAAGCGTAAATAGAGTGAGTCAATCCAATGCTCATCTGATTAACTTAATAAATAAAGCTTATGATGTTCATAAAGAAAATATCATTCTTCAGGTAGATGGAGCAACATCTGGGGGCTCAGATGAAAGTTATAGTAGTACTTTACAGTCTCTAGCCACATCAGATATTTTAATAAAAGAACTTAAAATAAAGGATAGGAGAAAATTTAAGAAAATGAAACTAACTATTTGTGGTGACATAAATACTAAAACAACAGCACTTGCATTAATTTGTAATATAGATTATTCAGGTATATCATTAGGACATCATCATGTGGCTTCTCATTTTGAATATTTAACTTCAGAGTTATCTAATACAAATCTTAGTAAAAATATGAATACATTAGAAACCATGATTATTAATCTTAAACAATACTTAGATAAATTTAGAGTTCTAAAATGAGTTTTAACAGTAATATAAGTCGAAAAGACCAAATGTTTGAATTATTTGAGAAAGGCAAATACTTTAAACTAGTTTGTGGTGCAGGAAATGAGGATGCAGAAGAAGTCCGAAGGCTTGCTGCAATTTATACACTAGCAGGTGCATCTGGACTAGATATATCAGCTAGTCCAGAAATAGTAACTGCGTGTAAGGAAGGTATAAATTTCGCCTATTCTATATCTGATGAACTAGGTATAGAACTTTGGCACAAACCTTTTATTAAAATTAGTGTAGGTATGCCTGGCGACCATCATGTAAGAAAAGCTTTTATTATTGACGATTGTGTTTCTTGTAATTTATGTATTCCTGCATGTCCTACAAATGCTATTCCGGATGATTTAGTTATTGTAAGAGATAAATGTATAGGTTGTGGATTGTGTGAAGTAGCATGCCCACCTAAAGTAGCCGCTATAAGATATGAGCATAATGGTAAGGATCTTAGAACCCTTTTGCCTGAATGTATAGAAGCTGGAGCAGAAAATATAGAGCTTCATGCTGCAGTGATGGACAATTCTATGATTATGGATGAGTGGCAGATTGTTAGTGACAGTCAAAAGGAACATTTTATATCTATGTGTGTTGATAGATTAAATCTTTCAGACGAGAACCTAATTAGAAGAATCCAAAATGCGCATGAGATTGCTGGTGATAGACTAATGATTCAAGCTGATGGCATACCTATGGGTGGAACAGGTGATGATTATAATACTACACTCCAGGCTGTTGCTATTGCAGATATTATTGAGAGAAAATTGAAAAATAAAGATAAAAAATTTAAAGATTTACCAATTCTTCTATCTGGAGGAACTAATAGTAAAACTGCTGCACTAGCTGATATGTGCAAAATAAATTATTGTGGTATTGCTATAGGAACACATGCTAGGAAGATTATTCAACAGCATATAAATAGTTTTTTGCATAGTATTGATTTTGAATCAGATTTGGTGAATCTAAAGTCAGCTGTCAAGGTTGCTAAGAGTCTTGTAGATACTATTTAACTTGTGTTGAGAATTAAAGCACCAAAAGCAATAATCTTTGATAAAGACGGGACTTTAATTGATGTTCATCACTATTGGATAATGATGTCAGAGCTAAGAATCAAGTATTTAACTAAAAAAATTCTACAAGTAGATACAACACCTAATTATTTTGATCAATTGATTAAAGAGAAACTCGGCATTGATAAGGAATCAAAAAAAATAAATAAGAATGGGCCAGCAGGAGTTCTTCCTAAGATTGAAATAATTGCAGTTGTGAAAAAAGCCTTGAATGAACTCGGCTATGATCTAACTGTCCCAGAGATAGAAGAAGTTTTTCAGCTGGCTGATATTCAATCAAAGCAAAATTTGACAGGATTTTTAAAGTTATTAGTCGGAGTTGAAGACTTGATATCTTTAGCTATTGAAAAAAAAATTGATTTAAATTTGGTTTCTAATGATATTACTGAAAGATCAAAATTAGCTCTAGAAAAATTAGGTTTTCTTAATTATTTTAAATATGTTCTCGGACAAGATGAAGTAAAGAATGCAAAACCAAGCGCAGATTTAGCTAATATGGTGCTTCTAAAGGGTTGTTATAAAGGCAATGAAGTAATAAATATAGGCGACCACCCAAATGATATAAAAATGGGCTTGAATGCAGGCATTTCTTGCAATATAGCTTTGCTCACTGGATTAAGTAATAAGGAAGACTTTAGTAACTTAGACTGCATTATTCTTAATTCTTTAAATGAATTAAAACTAGATTAAAGTGAAATTAACTGACTATATAGCAAATTTTTTTAGTGATCATGGTGTGGATACCGCTTTTGGCTTGACTGGAGGTGCAGTAGTTCATATTTTTGACTCTCTAGATAAACACCCTAAAATAAGACCAATCTTTTGCCATCATGAACAAGCTGCATCTCTAGCTGCGCCAGCGTATTCAAAAATCAAACAAAAGCCTGGTTTGTGTATTGTTACTACCGGACCAGGTGGAACAAATGCATTAACAGGGCTCACTGGAGCTTGGCAAGAGTCTATACCTTGCTTTTTTATCTCTGGTCAGTCCAGAATGGAGCACACATCAAGAGGTAAACCTGTAAGACAAATAGGTAGTCAAGAATTAGATATCATTTCAATAGTAGATTCTATTACAAATTATGCTGCTCTTATAGAATCCCCTGAAAGAATTAAATATCATCTTGAAAAAGCTTTTTTCTATGCAACCAGGAAAGGAAGACCAGGACCGGTCTGGTTGGATATACCCTTAGATTTTCAATGGGCAGAAATAAATCCGTCAACTTTAAAAGGATATAATAAGTATAAAGAACAAAAGAAAACAAAAGCCTATAAAAATAATATTAATAGATTTAAAAAAATGATAATTAAAGCAGAAAGACCTCTTATTCTTTTGGGTCAAGGAGTTAGACTAGCTTATGCTGAAAAAGATTTTAAAAAAGTCTTAGAAAAATGGTCTATACCATTTATTTCAACTTGGGGTGCTAGCGATATTATTCCCACCAATCACTGCCTTTATGTAGGGAGACCTGGTGTAGCTGGGCAAAGAGGTGCTAATTTAGCTATGCAAAATTGTGATCTACTTATTGCTATAGGTTCACATTTAAGCGTAGCCTTGACTGGAACCCTTTTCCATTATTTTGCAAGGGATGCTAAAAGAGTAATAGTTAATATTGATCAAAATGAGTTGAACAATGAGACTGTAAAAGTAGATCTAGCTATCAAATCTGATGCAAAAGAGTTTCTTAAAGATATTTCATCTTTAAATCTGAATTCAACTCCAAAAATTGATTATTGGAAGAAAAAATGTGTGATTTATAATTCTTATAACAAAGTTCTACCTAAAGATATAAAAAGTTCTGAGCTTGTAAGCCCATATACTTTTTTGGACAGATTAAATAAAAAAACATCTAAAGACGACATCATTGTTGTTGATGGGGGTGGTACAGTGGTCTACACAAGTTTTCAGTCACTAGAGTTTAGAGGTAACCAGCGGGTATTATATTCTTCAGGTATTGGAGCAATGGGATCTGGGTTACCCGAAAGTATCGGAGCATGTTTAGCAAATGGTTTAAATAGAATTATCTGTCTGTGCGGTGATGGTAGTATGCAACTAAATGTTCAAGAATTAGAAACAATAATTCATAATAATCTTCCAGTCAAAATTTTCCTTTTCAATAATTCTGGATATCTTTCGATAAGGGGTACACAAGAAGGTTTTTTAAATGCTAATTATGTAGGATCAGCTAAAGAGGGAGGGATGAGTTTACCTGACTTTAAGAAAATTGCTAAAGCATACGGCTATCCTATTTTTCAAATTAATAATAATGGTTCCTTAGATAGGGGGATGCAAAATGCTTTAAGCCAAGATGGCCCTACATTTTGTGAGGTATTAATGCCACCCGACCAAGAAATTATCCCAACTCAAGGTTTTAAAGAGAATACAGATGGAACTTTTTCTCCCGCACCTTTGGAAGATATGAAACCATTTTTAGATAGAAAAGAATTTAATGAACTAATGGAAATCAAACCAGTTAATACAAATTTTTAAACAAATTACTATTTATATAACTTAATCTCCTATAAAGTAATGTTCATAAGATCATATGAAAATAGATACAAAAAAATATAAAAATATCCCTTTTAAAGAAAGATTTAAGTGTAATATTTGTGGCAATGATTCTGATTCTTCGGTTATTGATTTACCGAATTTGCCACTAACAGAAATATATTCATCTAGTCTCGTTAAAGAAAAGCTAGGTTTTGTCGATCAAGGACTAGATTTTTGTTCTAATTGTGGCCATGCTCAACTTAGAAATGTTGTTGATGTGGACCTTCAGTATGGAGAAACATTTTCTTATTTTTTTAGAACAGGAGAATCTGCAAGTGCTAGATCAACGGTAGATTATTTCTTAAATTTCATGCAGAGAACAATTACTGATAAGCATTTTAAACATATATTAGAAGTAGGTTGTAATGATTTATTTCTTCTAAAACAGCTCGAGAATAGAGCAGATCTATTAACTGGAATTGACCCTATTCTAAAAGATTTTGATGAGGATCTTTCAAGTTCAAAGATTAGTACTATAGGAGATTTCTATGAAAATGTTGATTTTGAAGAAGATTTCGACCTATTAATTTGCAAGGATGCTTTAGAGCATGTCGCTAATCCAAAAGAATTTACACAAAAAATTGTTGATGAAGCTAGTGATGAAACATTGTTTTATTTTCAATTTCCATGCCTAGAGTCAACTTTAATGGATCTAAGATTTGATCAAATCTTTCATCAACATATGAATTATTTCACGGTACAATCAGTTATACATATGCTTAATGATCTTGGGTGTGATCTGATTGATATCTCCTTCAACTATGAACATTGGGGTGCACTATTAATTGCATTTAAGAAAGGAAAGTATAAAGGAAAGTTTGACAAAGATATATGGAATATCTCTCAAAAAGATATTTTAGAGCGTTATGTTATATTCAAAAATGAAATGGAGTCTGTTAATGCAAGACTTCACTATTTTCGCGATGAAGCAATTTATGGTTATGGAGCTGCACTAATGCTTCCTGTATTAAGTTATTTTCTTGAGAATGATTTTTCAAATTTTGAGTGTATAATTGACGATGATCCTAGGAAAGAGGGATTATATTATCTCAATCTTCAAGTACCAATTAGGGGAAGGGATGCAATAAAAAGTGAAAGAGAGGCAATCTTTTTTCTTACTGCAATTGCCTCATTGACCAATGTTAGGTCTATATTGCCGAATTTGTTTAAGTTAAGACCAAAACATGTTATCATTCCTTTAACTACAATTTAAGATCTAAATTATTCTATGAACTTAGGAATTAAAGGAAAAAGAGCACTAGTAACTGGTGGTGCTACGGGCATTGGTAAGGCTATTGTCCATGATCTCGCTAAAGAAGGAGTAAAAGTAGTATTTACATCCAGGCGGGAAGAGGATCTGAAAAAAACTTTAGAGGAAATTGGAGGAAAGGCTGAAGGACATTTATCAATAAAAGTTGACCAGTTGGAACAAGATGCAAGTAAAGTGCTTGCCAGTCAAATTTGGAAAGAATTTGGTGAACTCGACATTGTTGTCAATAATATTGGAAGCAACCTTAATATTACTGATCCTTTATGTTCAATTGATGATTGGAGAAAGGTTTTCAGAATGAACCTTGAAGTACATATTGAAATTAACAATTTGTTCATACCATATATGAAGAAACAAAAATGGGGTAGAATTTTGAATATTTCAGCTGGCTCTGCTATGGAAAATAATGGTCCAGTTACTTATTGTTCCATAAAGGCTGCTTTGACAGCTTATTCTCGCTGCATGGGCAGAGTACTTGCTACTGATGGAATTGTGATGTCTGCTCTACAACCAGGAGTTGTTGTAACTGAAAGAGGACACTGGGGGGGCTTACATAAAGCTGACTCAGAACATGCAAAAAAATATATAAATGAACGTACTGTACTTAAAAGATTTGGAGAAGCAGAAGAAATTAGTCCGATGGCACTCCTTTTGTGTTCGGAACTAGCATCATTCTGTCAAGGCGCTATTGTCCCAGTAGATGGTGGTCAAGCTAAACACTATTTTCATTTTCCATATCAATAAATTTTTTAATTATTTTTGGGTCTAAACAATTGATCTATGAAAGTTATACAAGCAGCTATTCTTAGCCAGACAAACAAACCACTAGAGGTGTCTAATATTCAAGCAATGCCTTTATTGAAGGGGCAAGTTTATGTAAAAATTCTCTATAGTGGAATTTGTGGGAGTCAACTGATGGAAATATCCGGTGATAGAGGTCAGGATCCTTGGCTTCCACACCTACTTGGTCATGAAGGATCAGGTATTGTGGTTGCTATCGGTGAAGGGGTGAGCAAAGTCAAGCCGGGTGATGAAGTTATTCTTAGTTGGATTAAGGGTGATGGACTTGATGCCCCAGGTGCACAATACATGAGGGGCAATCAAGTAATTAATTCTGGTAGAGTGACAACTTTAAGTAACTATAGCATTGTTTCAGAAAGCAGGGTGGTTAAGAAACCGGCAGATCTTTCATTTGATGAGTCAATTCTATTTGGTTGTGCCATTCCTACTGGTGCAGGGATTGTATTAAACCAGGTAAAACCAAAACCATCAAATACCCTTTTAATAATTGGTCTAGGAGGCATTGGTCTTTCAGCATTAATTATGTCAGTGGCTTTAAAAGTTAAAAAAATTGTTGTTATAGATACTCATGATTCTAAATTAGAACATGCAAAAAATCTTGGAGCACATTTTGCTTACAATGCAAAAAATATAAATTTAGTAAAAGAAGTTTTGACTGATACGGAAAAAGGCTTTGATTACTGTATAGAATCTGCTGGCTTAACTAAAACAATCGAATTAGGTTTTGATCTTCTGAATAAAGACTATGGGCAGTTATTCTTTGCATCACATCCACCTCATAATGAGAAAATATCTATTTTGCCTCATGAACTAATATCTGGTAAGAAAATCTTCGGATCATGGGGTGGAGATGTGAAGCCAAATATAGATCTTCCTAAGATATGGAATATTCTAAAGAAGACCGATATTAATCTGAAAGATTTCATGCCGATAGAGTATAGCTTAGACGATATAAATTTAGCAATTGATGACCTAAAAAAAGGTAAAGTTTTTAGGCCTTTAGTTAAAATGAAACATTAGATATATGAATAACTTTATATTTAGGGTAGTTGATTTTATTGCAAATAAACTTGATTTACTAATACTATCGCCGTCATACAGAAGTTTTGGTAATTCAGTTGAGGAAATATTTTTTGGTCTATTGTATTGCCAAGAAAATAAAAAAAAATGATTTTGATAAGACCTTTTAAAAGTATTTTTTTTAAAAAAATAACTATATCTAATATTTATCTTTACCAACTTGAACATGAACTGATTATAAAGCCATCATTCTTAGTAAATTTTTTCTTTCGTTCTCTAATGAGTTTTTTAGCAGGATCAATTTATTTAAATATAACTGGAAGAAAAATAATCGCAAAGATATTTAATCTTCAAAAAAGTTTTTATCTGAATAATGATTTGTCTTATATGGCTACTCAGCGTTTTGGAATAAATTATTTATATGGTTTTTCAGAAAAAGAAATATATGACCAAGATAAATGGAAAAAGCTAGAATCAGAATATATAAGTCCAAATTTACCGAGAGAATTAATTAAAACATCAGAAGAATTCATAAATAATTATGCTCCAAATTCTCTTAAAAAGAATTGGATAGTCATGCACGTCTTAGATAATACAAAAACAGATTATGCCAGAGGTGCAGATATCAAAGATTATTATTTAGCAATAGACTACCTCATTCAAAAAGGATTTCATGTATTTAGAATAGGAGATAACTCAATGCCTGCGTGCAAAAGAGAAGGTTTAACCGATTTAGCCCATATAGAACATGAGAGTTTTATTGATTTGTACCTAATTCAAAAAGCATTTCTTTTTATAGGAAATCAGTCTGGACCTCCTTATGCTACTAATCTTTTTAAAACAGACCTGTTGGTAACTAATTTAGCAGATTGGAGTACGGCTACTCCAAGAAGGCAAGGGAATTTTTATATTAATAAGATTTTTTATAACAAACTCAATAATAAACGAATACCTATTTCAGAATTATTACAAAAAGATTTCAATTTTCAGGTTAACACAAATAAAATAGATGATAGAGATGTTTTTCTACAAGATAATTCGGAGTCAGAAATATTGGATGCGTTAAAGGATTATTTAAATTATTTGGAAGGGAGTGAAAAATATTCTCTTGAACAATTAACTTATAATGAAAATCGAAAAAAGTGGCTATATAATACTTTAATAAATAATAAAGATTTGAAGATTCATTACTCTCCTAAAAGTAAATATAACCTCACTAGAATAAGATCCATAGCACTAAGTACAACTTCTGGAACGATGGCTCAGTCTTTTTTAGAGAAATATTGGGATTAAAAAATGAATACTGAGAGCAAGTATGAATGTGATGTGAGAAATGTTGCATAACATACTAATTAAATTATTTCCAAAAGAGGTTATAAATCTTATTAAAGGAGATGGTAGGTGGCTGTGGTCATTATTTGTCATAGGGGGTGTGGTTGCAGTTTTAATTGGGCTTGAGTTGATTTGTCTTTATCTTCTTGGAAAAGTACTTCTTGAGCAATCTATTCCGATTGAAGCGGGCGGCTTGTTTATTTTTATTGCGAGCTACCTTGAGAATTTACCTCAATCAGAACTGTTGATAATTTTGGGCTGTGCGTTTTCTTTAGTTATTGGGCTTCGGTATGGATTTATTTTACTTTATAACTATTTGTCCTTAGCGTGGACAGCAAAGGTTACAGTACGCCTACAAAATGGAGGAATGGAGTCGATACTTTTAGCACCTGTTTCAATTTTTGATAAACGGAAGCTTGGTGGAATTATTCATGGATTGATGGAGGCTTCTACTGGAGCAGTAATTACTACAGACTCAATTACTTCACTCATTACCAACCTTTTTACAACAGTGGTGATCTGCTTAACGCTATTATACATTTCACCATGGATGGTTCTTGGAGCATTGATCATTGGTATACCATTATTTTTTGTTTTAGCGAATCCCATGCAACGAAAAGTGCTCCAACTTAGGAACGATTTTTTTGATCAAAGGATTCCTGCTACGGAATTAGCAACTAATGTGATTAGTGGTATACAAGATATTAAGAGTTTAAATACAGAATCTAAAATGGCATCTGCATTTTTAAAAAATGCTGAAATTGCTCAAAATGCTTACGCACGTGCACGTTTTATCAAGAAATTACCAGGGCCAACCTTACAAGCAATTTTTCAGTTGGCATTTGCAATTATTATTATTATTGCAGCGTTTATAATCTCCCCAGAGAATTTGACTTCAAATTTACCATCTCTAGGGGTCCTTGGTTATGGTTTGTTTCGTGTATACCCAGCCATCACTGGTATACTAAAGTGTCAGTTAGATCTTTATAACTCTATACCAGATCTTCAAATAACTGCTGAATTAACTAATCTTCCTAAAGATGAACTTTCAGTCGGTACGCACAAAATGCTAAAACCTTTTAGAGGTATTCGAATTGAAGGGGTTTCATTTTCGTATGAAAATAGTACCCCAATTTTTTCTGATTTAAATTGCTTTATTGAAGCTGGAAAAACTACAAGTATTGTAGGTGGATCAGGTGCTGGGAAATCAACTTTTATTGATTTAATACTTAAATTCCGCTCTCCACAACAAGGTATCATTTGTATTGGGGATCAAGACTTACTTAATATTAAACGTTCAAGTTGGTTGCAGAATTTGGGAGTAGTTAGGCAAGACGTCTTTTTTTTCGGAGGCACTATTAGAGAGAACTTTTTAGCATGGAATAGTGACTCTAGCGATGACTCAATTCTTTCGGCATGCAAACAATCTTTGGCTCTTGACTTCATTAATGAAATGCCAAATGGTTTAGATACTATTTTGGGTGATCGGGGAGTTACTATATCAGGAGGGCAACGCCAAAGGCTGGCTATAGCAAGGGCTATTTTAAGAAATCCAGAGATTCTTATACTTGATGAGGCTCTCAGTGCTCTTGATGGAGAGACCGAGGCTAAGGTCATGGAGTCACTCCAATTGACCTCTTCTCACCGAACAATTATTCTTGTTTCCCATCGATTAGCTAGCATTGTAGCCTCGGATCAAATTCTCGTTTTGGGGGATGGTAATGTTATTGAACAAGGTAATCATGAAGAATTGAAATCTAGGGGTGGGAAATATATGGAGCTATTCGAGTCGCAGATAGAATCTACCAATAGCGACTAGAATAAAAAAACTAGTATATATAAATAATGTAATAAATTAGATTTAAAGCTAAATCTTAAGAGTGTATATTGTTAATAAACTATCAACTTAATAATCAAATAATTTAAGTAGTAAAGTTATGTTTATGAAGGCTCATATATTATTAAACTATCTTGTTAAGCTTCAAGAATTCATAATTGCTTTTTTTCTATCTAAAAATCTTATCTGGAATTTAGTTAACCATTCTGCAATAAAGAATTTTAAGGTTTCTCAACTAAATTTATCTAACGATGAAAATAATATCCTAATAGAGATAGAGAAAAATGGCTATGCTGTAACTGACATAAGTTTTTTTAATGGATGTAATTTAGAGGATATACAAAGATACCAAGAAAGCCTTAAGCCCGCTACCACTAATGTTAAAAGTTTTTTAACTTAT
>MDTB01055154.1_pt1 | contig 16357 bp, 17 predicted proteins | sample 811161 | NCBI WGS metagenome assembly MDTB01 (sample SAMN05326650, study PRJNA326480) | marine metagenome | isolation source: seawater | place: Mediterranean Sea | collected 2009 | reverse complement strand
TCCCTCTACATATATTTGAGCGCCTTTTTTAAGATATTGCTGAACAACATTTACAAGACCTTCATTAAATACAACTATACGGTGCCATTCTGTTTTTTCTTTCTTTTCTCCTGTAGATTTATCCTTCCAGGACTGGCTTGTAGCTAAACTTAACCTAGCAACATTTTTTCCATTAACCATTTGTTTGATTTCAGGGTCTGCGCCTAAACGACCAATTAATAATACTTTATTTAAACTTCCAGCCATAATATTTTAATTTAAATTATATTTGTTAATAAAATTATATCACACTTTAGTTGTAATATTAATTTTATTAATTTAAAGCAACAAAAATTTATGCTCAAAAAGATAGTTATTAAAGGTGCTAAAGAACACAACCTAAAGAATATTTCTTTAGAAATTCCTAAAGACCAATTTGTAGTTATAACTGGATTGTCTGGTTCTGGAAAATCCTCCTTAGCTTTTGATACAATTTATGCTGAGGGTCAAAGAAGATATGTTGAAAGTTTATCTGCTTATGCGAGGCAATTTTTAGATAAAATGAAAAAACCAAATGTAGATTTAATTGAAGGATTAAGCCCAGCTATTGCAATAGAACAAAAAAATACTTCGAAAAATCCAAGATCAACTGTTGCCACTGTAACAGAAATTTATGATTATATGAGGGTGCTTTATGCTAGAGCTGGAACACCTTATTCTCCTATGACTGGAAAACCCATTGCCTCTCAAACAATTTCGCAAATAGTTGATTTAATAAAAAAAATACCAAAAAAATCAACTATATATCTTTATGCACCGATAGTTAGAGGTCGAAAAGGTGAATATAAAAAAGACATATTGGGATATAAAAAAAGAGGGTTTAGAAAAATAAAGATAGATGATGTTCTTTATGACATTGAAAAACCACCTGAATTAAATAAGAAAATTAAACATGATATTTCAATACTTGTTGATAGGATTGTTTTAAATTCAAGCTTAGGTAATAGATTAGCCGAGTCAATAGAAACAGCTGTTAATCTCTCTAATGGATTAGTGTTTGTTGAATATGAAAATGAAACTTTACCTAAAAAATTTAGAAAAATTGAAAAATTAATATATTCAACAAAATTTGCTTGTCCAGAAAGTGGTTTTACTATTGAAGAAATAGAACCTAGATTATTTTCTTTTAATAGTCCCTATGGTGCGTGTGAAGAATGTGAGGGTATAGGGATGAAACTAAATGTAAATCCTAAATTAGTTATTCCAAATGAAAAAAAAAGTATAGCTGATGGAGCAATAGAACCTTGGTCAAAATCTTCTACTTTGTATTATGCTCAAACTTTATCTTCATTAGCTAAACATTATAAATTTTCTTTAGAAGAAAAATGGAATAAATTACCAAAAAAAATTAAAGATATTATTTTGTTTGGATCAGATGATGAGGAAATAAAATTCACATATGATGACGGATATGAAAAATATTCACATAAAAAAACTTTTGAAGGTGTAATAAACAATTTAGAAAGACGTTTCCTTGAAACTGATAGTGAATGGAAAAGAGAGGCTATTGCTGAATATCAATCTGATAGTGATTGTGAAAGTTGCAACGGTCATAGATTAAAAGAGGAAGCTTTGTGTGTAAAAATAGATGATTTAAATATTAGTGACGTAACTAAAAAATCAATCCTAGATGCTGCTAAATGGTTTAAAGAATTGGAGACCAAACTTGATAATAGAAAATTTAAAATTGCTGAACATATACTTAAAGAAATTAACGAAAGGCTAAATTTTTTATTAAATGTTGGTTTAGATTATTTAACTTTGTCTAGAGAGTCAGGAACTCTCTCTGGTGGTGAGGCTCAAAGAATAAGATTAGCTTCTCAAATAGGATCAGGATTAACAGGTGTTTTATATGTATTAGACGAGCCATCAATTGGTCTTCATCAAAAAGATAATGTAAAATTAATTAATGCATTAAAAAGACTTAGAGATTTAGGTAATACTGTAATTGTTGTAGAGCATGACACTGAAACAATGGAAAATGCAGATTATATAATAGACTTAGGACCGGAGGCTGGAAACAAAGGTGGTGAAGTAGTTGCTTATGGTAATTATGACGAAATATTAAAAAATGATAAAAGTATAACAGGCCAATATCTATCAAATAAAAAATTTATACAAATTCCCAAAAAAAGACGACTTGCAAAAAATGGCAGATTTTTAGAAATACTTGGTGCCACAGGAAATAATTTAGATAATGTTAATTTAAAAATTCCACTAGGTAGCTTTACTTGCGTAACTGGAGTTTCTGGAAGTGGAAAATCAACTTTGATATTACAAACACTATATAATGCTTTAAATTTAACTTTAAATAATAATAAATCTCGTAAGATTCCAAAACCTTTTAAAGGGTTTAAGGGGATTGAATTGATAGATAAAGTTATAGATATAGACCAATCGCCTATTGGTAGAACTCCTAGATCTAATCCAGCAACATATACTGGTGCTTTTGGACCTATAAGAGATTGGTTTACAGCTCTCCCAGAGTCAAAAAGTAGAGGTTATAAACCTGGTAGATTCTCTTTTAATGTTAAAGGTGGAAGATGTGAGGCTTGTGAAGGAGATGGTGTAATTACGTATGAAATGCATTTTTTACCTGATGTTTATATACAGTGTGATGAATGCAAAGGAACAAGATACAATAGAGAAACATTAGAGATAAAATTTAAAGAAAAGAGTATAGCCGATGTATTAAACATGACTGTAGATGAAGGGTGTGATTATTTTGAAAATATATCTAATATTAAAACGAAACTTTTAACATTAAAAAAAGTTGGTCTTGGGTATATAAAAATTGGCCAACAAGCTACAACATTATCAGGTGGTGAAGCTCAAAGAATTAAACTTGCTAAAGAGCTTTCTAAAAGATCTACTGGAAGAACAGTTTATATCTTAGACGAACCTACGACAGGATTACATCAACATGATATTAAAAAACTTCTAGAAATACTTCACACTTTTGTCGCACTAGGTAATACTGTAATAGTCATTGAACATAATTTAGATGTAATAAAAACTGCTGATTATATTGTTGATATGGGCCCTGAAGGTGGCGTTAAAGGTGGAAAAATAATAGCAGAAGGCAAACCAGAAGAAATTTGCAACATAAAAGATAGTTATACAGGGGAATTTTTAAAACCTATGTTGGGCGAAAAATTTAAAAAAACTGCTTAAAAAATTTGAAAGATAGTGTATAAACATAAATATGGTTAATTTATTATCATCTCTACCAAAAACAATTCATGCATCTTTAGTTCTAGCTATAGTCTTATTTGTAGGTTTATTTTTTGGTAATGGTGGATTTGATTTTGATAGAATTTTTTGGAGTTGGTTATTTAGATTTATACATGTGATAGTAGCAATAATGTGGATTGGTCTATTATGGTATTTTAACTTTGTTCAAATACCTAACATGCCTAAAATACCTGATGAACAAAAACCAGCTATTGGAAAAGTAATAGCGCCTGCAGCATTATTTTATTTTAGATGGGCTGCATTAGCGACAGTAGTTTCAGGTTTAATTTTAGCTTATATAAATGGATACGTTCATGATGCAATGTCACTTGGTATTACATCGGGTGGTGGAAAAAATACAGCTATAGGTATAGGTATGTGGTTAGGATTATATATGGCTTTTAATGTGTGGTTTGTAATTTGGCCTAATCAAAAAAAAGCATTAGGAATAGTTGAATGTGATCCTGATACAAAAGCTAAATCTGCAAAAACAGCTATGATTTTTTCTAGAACTAATACTTTACTATCTTTACCAATGTTGCTGTCTATGGTTGCAGCACAAAACTTATATTAGTCACTATCTTCTTTCATAATAGTTCTTTGTGAAACTTTTAAAAACACCAATATTGGATTTGCTATATAAATTGATGAGTAAGTACCAAAAATAACACCTAAAATCATTGCGAAAGAAAAACCTTTTAAGATTTCACCACCAAAAAAATAAATAGAAAATAAAGCCAGTAAAGTAGTGATTGAAGTAATTATAGTTCGAGACAATGTTTCATTAATAGATATGTTTGTAAGTTCAAAAATTTTAATGTCTGAAAATTTTTTTAAATTTTCTCGTACACGATCAAAAATTACTACAGTATCATTCATAGAATAACCAACTATAGTCAGTACTGCAGCTACTATAGATAGATTAATTTCAAGATTAAAAAGCGAAAAAATCCCTAGAGTAATGACTACATCATGAAATATTGCTACAATTGCTCCAAGACTAAATTGCCATTCAAATCTAATCCAAATATAAAAAAGCATAGCCGCTAAAGATAATCCTATAGCTATCATTCCTGAATTTAAAAGTTCTTGACTGACTTTTGGTCCTACGTTTTCAACTCTCCTAAAATCAAAATCAGATCCTATTTCATTTACTAGGTTTTTTTTAATGTCAGATATTAAATTTGGATTGTTTGTATTTCTTTTTTCAAACTTTATTAAATAGTCTGTTTTAGTTCCAAATTTCTTTACATTGACATCACCTAAATTCATATTAGTTAATGATTTTCTTAGTTTTGTAATGTTTAATTCACTATTATTTGACCTAAGTTCAATGAGAGTTCCACCTTTAAAATCTATACCATAATTCAAACCCTTAAATAAAAGCAAACATAAAGAAGCAATTATCAAGAATAAAGATAAGTAATTAAACAATTTATAAAATCTATTAAATGATATTTTATTATTTTCCATTAAATCAACTTTTCTTTAGTTTTATTTTTTGTTACATATAAAGCAGTCAATAATCTTGCAATAAAGTAAACTGAAAATAATGTAGTAAATATTCCAACTCCAAGAGTGACAGAAAATCCTTTTATTGGTCCAGAACCCATAAAAAATAAAATTATAGCTGCTATCAGAGTTGTTATATTGGCATCAATTACAGTTGACTTAGATTTTGTGTATCCACTATCAAAAGCAATTATTTGATTTGTTTCATTTTTTGACTCTTCTTTAATTCTTTCAAAAATTAGAACATTAGCGTCAACTGCCATACCTACAGTTAAAATTATTCCAGCAATACCGGGCAGTGTCAATGTAGCTTCAAATAATGTTAAAATACCTATGAGTAAAAACAAATTTACTATTAAAGTAAAGTTAGCAATTAAACCAAAAATTTTATATTTTAAAAACATAAAAAGTATAACTAAAGCAAAACCAATCATTAAAGCAAAAATTCCTGCATTTATTGAGTCTTGTCCAAGATCAGGGCCAACTGTTCTTTCTTCTATAATCTCTAGTGGAGCTGGTAGTGCGCCAGATCTAAGCAACAAAGCTAAATCTGTTGCACTCTGAAATGTAAAATTTCCACTTATTTGTCCATTTCCTCCTGCTATTGTATCTCTAATAACCGGTGCACTAATAATTTTACCATCTAGTACAATCGCAAGTCTTTTACCGATACCAGTTGATGTAGCTTTTCCAAACCTTTTAGCTCCCACTCTGTCTAGAGAAAAACTAACAACAGTCTCATTATTTTGACTGTCCATTCTTGGTTGTGCATCAAGCAGATTTTCACCACTTAAAATAATTCTTTTACTTACTATTGCATGTTCTGAATTATCTTCAAAATATAGTTTCTCCGATCCAAAAGTTTCCTCTAATTCTTGAGTAACAAATCTAAAAGATAAGTTTGCTGTTTTGCCTAATAATTTCTTAACTCTCATAGGATCATCTAATCCTGGTAGCTCAACTAAAATTCTATCATTTCCTCTTTTTAAAATATTAGGCTCATTTGTTCCTAATTCATCAATTCTTCTTCTAACAATTTCTAATGCCTGATTAAGTGATGAATTTTTAATTTCAATAATTCCATATTTTGAAAAGTTTAATTTAAATTCATTGTTTTCAACTAACAAATCTAATTCATATGATTTGTATTTTTGATAATATGGATTAATGTTATTTTCTTTATCTAAAAAAAAATCTTTAACAGTAGATACTTTGCTTTCATCAACTTCGAAAATTATAGTATTATCATTTGATATGACTAAATTTCTAAAGACAATATCTTTATCTTTTAAAAATTTTCTTATATTTGAAAGTTTTGTTTGTAATTTCTGTAGTATTACTGGCTTGTTATCAATTTCTAATAATAGATAAGAACCACCCTGTAGATCTAGACCCAAGTTAATCTTTTTTTTAAATATATTGTCATCAAATTTAATAAAATTAGATGAAGCTAAATATACTAAGATTAAAGTAATTAAACTTATAAATAAAATTCTTATATTCGAAAAATATAACACACCAAATTGATATTATTTTTTTTGATCTGGCGTAGTTACTAATCCTTGAATACCTGTAGATCTTACAATCTCAACTATAACGTTATCCGAAATCATAATCTCTGCTTTATCATTTTCCATAACCCTTTCAACAGTTCCTACGATACCACCGGCTGTTATAACTCGATCTCCTCTTTTTAGAGACTCAACCATTAATTTGTGCTCTTTAACCTTTTTTTGTTGAGGTCTTATTAAAAAGAAATAAAAAATAACAAAAATTAAAATTAAAGGTATAAATTGTCCAATGCCTTCCATGAATTAACTCCTTAGTTTTTAAATGTTTATACTATCTTATAAAGTTAAGACAACTCTTAATTAATAGTAATTTTTTCAAGGTTATTCATATATGGTTTAAGTACTTCTGGTACTAAAACAGAGCCATCGGCCAATTGATAATTTTCTAAAATAGCAATTAGGGTTCTTCCGACAGCCAAACCACTTCCATTTAAAGTGCCTAGAAAATTAGTTTCATTATTATTTTTAAATCTTCCTTTCATACGTCTAGCTTGAAATGTACCACATGAAGAACAGCTAGAAATTTCTCTATACTTATTTTCAGAAGGTAGCCACACCTCAAGGTCGTATGTTTTTTCTGCACTAAAACCCATATCTCCAGTAGATAAAATGATTTTTCTATAAGGTAATTTTAGAGCATCTAGAATTTTTGTTGCACAGTCAGTCATTCTTTCTAATTCGTCTAGACATTTTATTGGATCAACAATACTCACTAATTCTACTTTGTAAAATTGATGCTGTCTGATCATACCTTTGGTATCTTTACCATAACTACCTGCCTCTTTTCTAAAACATGGTGTAGAAGCTACTAATCTAATAGGTAAATCTTTATAATCAAAAATCCTATTTTTTGACATATTCGTTAATATAACTTCGGCTGTAGGAATTAAAAATTTTTTTTCACCTTTATCGTCAAATTTAATTTCAAATTGATCATTTTCAAATTTTGGTAATTGACCAGTACCAAACATTGTGCTTTCCGAGGCAATTAATGGCGGTGAAACTTCATCATAGCCATTAGTATTGATATGTGTATCAAGCATAAAATTTGAAATTGCCCTTTCTAAACGAGCTAGTAAGCCAGTAACAAAAACAAATCTTGATCCTGAGGTTTTAGTTGCAAGATCAAAATCTAGCATTTTTAATTTCTCCCCTATGTCATAATGAGACTTAGGTTTAAAATCAAATTTTGGAATTGTCCCATTTTTTGATACTTCAACATTACTTAACTCATCTTTACCTATAGGTACTTCATTTTGAGGAATATTTGGTAAAGAGCTTAAAATAGCTTCAAGTTCATTTTTAATGGAGTTTTGGTTTTTAATTATAAGATTTATACTTTCAGAAATTTTTTTTGATTTTTCAAATAAATTCGGATCTTTAGTTTTAGATATTTCTTTTTTTTCCATTTCTAGAGTTTCTTTTTCTTGAATTAATTTTCTGTTTTTTTCATCTAGATCTAAAATATTTTTAATATCAATATTAATAAATCTTTTAGAAAGAGATTTTTGAAAAGATTCTGGGTTTTTTCTTATATCTTTAATATTATGCATTTTTTTTTGCTTTTTTTTCTATCAAACTTACAGAAAAAATTGATAATTCATATAAAATTAAAAGTGGTATAGCTAAACCAATCTGTGTTATTGGGTCTGGTGGTGTTAATAAAGCAGCAGTAGCAAATATTATTACAACAACATATTTTCTCCTACTTTTTAAAAAAGCTGAATCTATTATTCCAATTCTAGCTAATAAACTTAATACTACTGGTAATTGAAAACTTAATCCAAAAGCAAATATTAACTTCATAACTAAAGATAAATATTCGTTTACCTTCGCTTCTAATTGTATGGGTAAACTAGTGTTAATACCTGTGCTTTCAAATGATAAAAAAAATTTAATAGCTAATGGCATTATTAAATAATAAACAAGTGCGCCACCTAAAAAAAATAAAATAGGTGTTATCACTAAATATGGAAGAATTGCTGATTTTTCATTATCATATAATCCAGGGGCAATAAATTTCCATATTTGAATCAAAATAAATGGACTGGTTAAAAAAAATGCAGCAAAAAAAGAAACTTTTAAATAAGTCAAAAAAGTTTCTTGTAATGCAGTAAAAATCAACCTTCTTTCTAATCCGCTACTTTTTACTGCTTCCGCATATGGCTTAACAAGAAAATTATATAGATTCTCTGAAAAAAAATAAAAGACAATAAAAAATAAGAAAAGACAAATAAAAGAGTTAATTAATCTACTTCGTAATTCTGTTAAATGGCTTATAAAACCACCTTCATTCTTATTTTGACTCATTTTTTTTCTTTTCCGAATTTATTTCATCAATACTAGTATCGTTTGTCTCATTTTCTAATTCAGTAACTTCTCTTTGAATATTGCTAACATAATTTTTTATATATCCAACCCATGAACCAATTTTTTTTAACATAAAGGGAAAGTCTTTTGGACCTATGACTATAACCGCTATACCTATGATGATTAGTATTTCAAACCAGCCAATTTGTGGCATTTGAATTATTCTTTATCTTTTGAGTCTTGGTTGTTTTCTGAAATATTTTTTGGCTCTGAGTCTTCAGTAACATCTGAAGACATTCCTTTTTTAAAACTCTTAATACCTTTCGCAACGTCACCCATTAATCCTGAAATCTTGCCTCTACCAAAAAGTAAAACCACTAGTACTGCAACTATTGCTATTTGCCAAAATCCTATACTCATAAATAACTTATACCTTCTTTAAATAATTATGGAAAGTTTATTTTTAATTTTTTTCATCATCTGATTTAAGTGTGCTACTTAACATTTCATCAATATTTGAATAAATATTTTCTTTTTTATCATCTTGTTTTTCTTTAAAGAATTTACCGGTACCAAAAATGGATGATTCTATACCCGTGTTATCTATCAAACCTGCTGAACCAAGCTCGTCAACAGTTGGTAAATCGGAAAGTTTTTGCAAACTAAAATGACTTAAAAAATTATCTGTTGTTGCGTACTGAATAGGTTTACCGGGAACATCTTTTCGACCTTGAGGTTTAACCCAATCAAGCTCCATTAATATATCTAATGTATTAGTACCAAAAGCAACGCCTCTTATTTCTTCAATTTCAGCTCTGGTTACTGGCTGATGGTATACAATTATAGCCAAAGTTTCAATTGCAGCTTGTGACAATTTTTTTTCAACAGTTTTTTGATTGGACATAAGACCTGATAAATTTTGAGCAGTTCTAAAAGACCATTTTTTTGAAATACAAACAAGATTTATACCTCTTTTAGAATAATGATCCTGAATTTTTTCTAGTGATTTAATTATATTTGTTTTTTTCGAAATTTTAGATTCAATAGTATCAATATCAAGAGGTTCAGCAGCGGCAAAGATTATAGCTTCTATTTCTCTTTCAGTTTCTGAAAGATTATTTGGAAAATTTACAATATTGTTTTTTTTAATTTTATTCATTATTTTTCTTTAACAAAAATTTTATCAAATAGTTTTTCTTGTTTGATAATTAAATTTCCCTCTTTGGCTAATTCTAACGATCCAGCAAATAATCCTGCTTTACCAGATCTTCTTAAATCTTTCATCTTTTTAAAGTCTTTAGGAATTAAATCATCAATATTTTTCCAAGATTTAAGTTTTCCAAATAAATTTTTAATCAATTTAATTCCTTCTTCTGTAGTCAATACTGGTAATTTAGGAATATTAATTCTATGAAAATCTTTTTTCATTAAAATGGATGAATAACTTTTTAATAGATCGTATAAAGATAAATTGTACTCACTACTATAAATTGACTTAATTTTACCTTTCATACCCCTCATAAAAACATCTTTACCTAATCTTTTTCTCTTTAGCATTTGATCTGATAACAATCTTATTAGCTCTAATTTTTTAAGTTGAAGTTTCAATTGTTCTGCAACTTCTAAAGCTTTAAATTCTTCCTCGTCAGTCTCAGGAAGTAAAAGCTTTGATTTTAAATATGTTAACCAAGTAGCCATTAACAAATATTCAGAGGCTAATTCTAAGTTTATATTTTTTACACTAGTAATAAAATTATGAAATTGATCAGCTAATATTGTCACTGAAATATTTTCTAGATTAACTTTTTGAGATTTTGCTAGATCAAGTAACACATCAAGTGGACCTGAATAATTATTAAGCTTTACATTAAACTGATTTTGATGAGACTCGATCATTATTAATACTAACTCAAAAATGAATAAAATTGTGATGTTTTTTTTATTAGAAATGTACTAATTACAGGAGAATTTTTAGCTACAATTTTCATTTCATTTAGATTTCCATTGCAATGTAGTACTAAATTACAACCAGCAGCAAATGCTTTTAATGTATTTATTTTAATTGAAAATTTTAATGCTTTCATTGAAATATCATCAGATATGATAATATTTTTAAATCGAATTTTATTTCTAATTATTTTAATAATTTTCTTTGAATGAGTTGCGGTGTTATTAGGATCTAAATCTTTATATATTATATGAGCTGTCATCGCAAAAAAAGATTTTTTAGATTTAAAAACCTTAAAATCATTTTTAAAAATTATGTTTGCTTTTTCATTCACTATTGGTGTTAATTTATGACTATCAACTGAAGCAAAACCATGCCCTGGAATATGTTTTATTACAGTTCCAATTTTTTCTTTAGTGAAAGCTTTAATAAAAAAATCACCAATTTTAGACACATTTTTTGGTAAAGATGAGTAGGATCTATCGCCAATTACTTTACTTGTTTTCTTTCGTTTAATATCTAAAACAGGAACAGTATTAATATTAATACCAATTTCATTTAATAAATAAGAGATTTGCTTAACGTATATTTCCGAATAAATATTAAATTTTTTTTTATTTTTTGAATAAAGATTTCCAAAAAATTTTGCTGAGAATATTGATGAATCAATAATATTTTTTAATCTGCTAACGGGACCACCCTCTTCATCAATAAAAATTGGATAATTTTTATCACGGAAAATTTTTTTTATATTTTGTACGAGTAATTTAACTTGATTCAAGTCATTAATATTTCTAGAAAAAAGAATGATTCCCCAAGGTTTATATTTTCGTAAAAATAATATTTCATTTTTTAAAAGTTTTGTTGTTTTGATTCCAACTATAAATGATCGTCTTGACTCAATCATTGCTTAATAGACTCCAAAAATTAAATCTTTTTTTATTTTGTTCGTCTTTTTTTTCTGGGTATTCAATAATATTATTTGTATCACTTTCTAACACTAATAATTTAAGACTGTTAAATTCTAATTTGCTTTTATAATTATTAATAAATCTATTTGAATTTTTTATATTTTCATCTGAAAAATAATATTTAATAGTAAAAAAAATAAAAAAACTAATAATAAGTGTATAAGAAAAATATTTTAATTCTTTAAACATTACATTCTTTCAGGGGTTTCAACATTAACAATAGTCATTCCAGTTTTTATTACGTTAGATATAATTTTTAAAAAAACTAACTTTTCATCTGAAATTTGTTTTTCATTATTAATAAATCTTTTCTGAACATCTTCTTTTCCTAAATTCCAATAAGAATGAAATTCAGATGCTAATTCATACAAATAGATGGGTATTCTATGAGGTTCTAATTTAACACTCGATATTTCTATACATTTTGGCCACTCAGAAATTTTTTTTAAAATTTTAATTTCTTCCTTACCGTAATTGAAATTATATTTATCTATTTTTAAATCTTGTTTGATGTCCTTGTCGATATGTCTAAATACTGAAGAAATTCTAGCATAACAATATTGAACGTAATAAAGGGGGTTCTCTTTTGATTTTTCTTTTACTTTCGTAAAGTCAAAATCTAATTCAACATCACTACTTCTATTAAGCATAATAAATCTTGTTGCATCTTTTCCTACTTCATTAATTAAATCTTCTATAGTTATATAATCACCTTTTCTTTTGGACATTTTAAATGGCTTATTATCTTTAATTAATTTTACAAGTTGACTTACTTTACAAATTAAAAGATTTTTTTTACCAGATAGTGCTTCTACTGCTGAAGTAATTCTTTTTATGTACCCTGCATGATCTGCGCCCAAAATATTAATTAACTGATCATACTTTCTATTTATTTTATTATTATGATATGCAACATCACTGGCGAAATAGGTCCACGTATTATCCGATTTTTGTAGTGCTCTATCCTTGTCGTCACCAAAATTGGTTGACTTAAAAAGTAATTGTTTTCTTTCAACCCAGATATCAGTATCTTCATTTTTCGGTGCTTTTATTTTACCCTCATAAATAAAATTATCATTTTTTAATTTATCTATAACTAATTGTACTTCTTTTTTACTTACTAAATCTGTTTCACTAATAAATTTATCATGATCTATACCAAGATTTATCAAGTTTTTTTTAATTAATTTAAGTGACTCAATTACAGATAATTTTGTTAATTCATTGGATATTTCACTAAAGTTATCAAAATTCATTTTTTTGTTTTTTTCGATAATATTTTTTGCAATATCGATGATATAATCACCTGGATATATATCTTCTTGGTTAGATGGGAATTTTTCATTGTTTAAAATTTCTTTTATTCTTAAGTAAACAGATTTAGTAAAACTGATTATTTGATTGCCATAATCATTTACGTAATACTCTCTAGTAACTTCGTGCTTGTTAAATTTTAAAATATTTGAAATTACATCACCTATTATAGCTCCTCTGCAATGACCTACATGAAGGGGTCCAGTTGGATTAGCAGATACAAATTCAACTAGATATCTTTTTTTACTTTCTTTAGAGTTAATTCCAAATTTGTGATTATTAATTAGAATTTCTTTAACAAAATTATTCCAAAAAGAAGGTTTAAATTTAATATTTATAAAAGCAGGCTTGGCTATAGAAATAGTATCAATATTTAAATCATTTTCTTTAATATGATCAATTAATTCACTGGCAAGTGAAGAAGGTGTTTTATCATTTAATTTAGACAAAACCATTGCAACATTAGTTGAAATATCAAAATCAATATTTGTTGGAGGTATATCTACTTTAACACTACTTAAAGTATCTGGTAATATTATTAATTTATCCTTACTTAATTTCTTAATTAAATTTTTTATTTTCTCTAAATAAATTTCACAAATATTCATTTTAATTCATTATATAAATTTATAGCGTACCTATCTGTCATACCTGAAATAAAATCTGCTATAACTCTATATTTATTCTCATTAAGTTGCTTTTTATTCAAATATTTACTTGGGTTATTATTAATCTTAGTAAATAAATTCTTTATTATTTTTTTTCCTTCGTTATTCTTAATTAAGACCTTTTTGTCATTATACATTTTAGTTCTTAAAAAAAATCTAATTTCTTTATCTATAAATTTGAATTTATCAGAAAACTCTACTAAATTTCTGTTTGCAATATATACATCTTTAAAAGATTTAATCTTATAATTTTTTAAATTTTTAATTGTATTATTGATTAAATCTTTGACCATTAAATTTATAGAATCTCTTATTATTTGATATATCAGAATTTCTTTATTTTTGTTTTTTATTTTATTTCTATGTGATTTATGAATATCTTTAAAAAAATTAATTTCTATTAAATCTTCTAAACTAAACATTTTAGCTCTTATGCCATCTTGTATGTCATGATTATTATAAGCTATATCATCTGAGATTGAGGAAATTTGTGCCTCTAACGATGGATACATATGAAAATTTACCTTATTCTTCAAATTTTTTAATCCAATTAAATTATCAATTTTTTCTAAATCATAAACAGGGCCATTATGTTTTAATAATCCATCTAATGTTTCTATAGTTAGATTTAAACCTTCAAATCTTAAATATTTATTTTCTAAAAACATTATAATTCTGATTGTCTGTAGGTTATGATCAAATCCTCCATAATTATTCATACAATCATTTAATGCGTCTTCACCTGCATGTCCAAATGGTGTGTGACCCAAATCATGTGCCAAACTTAAAGTTTCAGTTAGGTCTTCATTTAAGTTTAAATATTTTGCAATCGACCTAGCTATTTGCGCAACTTCGATGGAGTGTGTTATTCTAGTCCTGTAGTGATCACCTTCAGTGTTTACAAAAACCTGAGTTTTATGCTTTAATCTTCTAAATGATGCACTATGAATTATTCTATCTCGATCTCTTTGAAAAGGAGATCTGTATTTATTAGAGGACTCACTATAAATACGCCCTTTACTTTTAAATAAGCCTAATTTTGAGAAATTTTTCATACTTTAAAATCGATAAAATAACATTATATTAGTAATACCAGTGTTCTTATATGATTAAAGAAATTAAATTTACAGATAAAGCAATAAAACAGATTAATAATTTGTTACTTAAAAAGGATAAGGGTTCATTTTTTAGAATCGCTATCAAAGGTGGTGGATGCTCAGGGTTTCAGTACGACTTTTCTTTCGATAAAAAACCCGAAAAAGACGATTTAAAATTTAATAATATACTTATAGATAAAACTTCAGCTGATTTACTTAAAGGCTCAGAAGTAGATTTTGTCTCAGAATTGATCGGTGATCAATTTAAAATATCAAATCCACAAAGTAAATCATCTTGTGGTTGTGGTGTTTCTTTTTCTCTTTAATGATTATTACTTCATGGAATGTAAATTCTGTTAGAGCACGTATCGAAAATATAAAAAATTATTTACGTACATTTTCACCTGATATAGTTATGATGCAGGAGATTAAGACAGAAGATCCTTCATTCCCATATGATGACTTCTCTTCATTAGATTATGAAAGCCATGTATTTGGTCAAAAAAGTTATAATGGTGTAGCTATTATTTCCAAACATAAACTTGAAAATATAAGATTAGATTTGATAAAAGATAAATTAAAACAATCAAGAATAATTTCAGCAGAAATAAAATATAAAAGGAAAAATATTCAAATAATAAATATATATACACCTAATGGTAATCCTGTTGATACAGAAAAATATACATATAAAATTTATTGGCTTGACAGTTTAATCAATCAATTAAAAAAACTTTCAAAAAAAAATGAGAATATTATTCTTGGTGGTGATTTTAATATTATACCATCGGCAGAAGACGTTTATAATCCAAAAAGTTTTGAAAATGATGCTTTATATCGTTTAGAGATTAGAAAAAAATTAAGAGAAATGATTAATCTAGGTTTTCACGATGCTTATCGGCATATACACGCAGATAAAGAAGGTTATACTTTTTGGGATTATATGAGAGGTGCTTGGCAGAAAAATAATGGAATGAGAATAGATCATTTCTTGGTTTCTAGTTCTTTATTAAACATTTTAAAAAATGTTAAAATCAATAAAGATCCCAGAGGTAAAGAAAAACCTTCAGATCATACACCTATTGAAATTGAATTAACTTAACGATTTAATCTTTTTAACTAAATCATCATTAATATTACGTGGGCCTTTATCAAGTCGATTTTTATGTCGTCTTTCACCTGGTAGTCTTACTTCACCCATTGATTTCATTTTTTCAAAAAACACATCAGCATGTTTTTGCCACTCAGTTCCTGAAGTTTTATCAGGTGATATAGCAAGAATAAACTCTCCTCCACTTGGAGGGCCACCATCATTATTATCTTTAGCAGCTGTCTCAAAACTAAAATTATCTCCTACTAATGCGCCTGCCATTAATTCAACCATCATAGCAATTGCGGAACCTTTGTAGCCACCAAATGGTAATAACACTCCACCGTCAGCTATGGCACCTGGATCAGTAGTTTCTTTACCTTCTTTTGTTAATCCTGTTCCAGGAGGTACTTTGTGTCCTTCTCTTTTGGCAACTTGAACTTCTCCCATAGCCATTGATGCTGTTGCCATATCATAAACAACTGGTGTCTTTCCTGGGCGTGGCCAGGCAAATGATATTGGGTTAGTTCCAAATAATGGTTTAATTGCACCCGCAGGAGCTACAGCTGGCTTATAAGATGTACAAGCAAAAGCAACTAAACC
>MDTB01031190.1_pt1 | contig 16357 bp, 17 predicted proteins | sample 811161 | NCBI WGS metagenome assembly MDTB01 (sample SAMN05326650, study PRJNA326480) | marine metagenome | isolation source: seawater | place: Mediterranean Sea | collected 2009 | reverse complement strand
CGTTTTCTATTTTACCCTGATGATTTTGACCAACCTCAGCAATTATGTAGGCATCGGATTGAGAATTTCTGAACTTTTCAAACATAGGTTTTGCAAATTTCAATTTATCAAAAGATTAATCTTCATAAGATTTTTTTTCAAAGCATACATTCATATAACTTAATTTTCCATTTTCATCATAAATTTGAGAGAGATCTCCTATAAAGTTAAACTTCTCATCTAAGATATTCATAATCTCAAAAAAGGATGATTGGTTTTTATAAAATTTTGTAAACGAAATTTCTATGATAATTATAGAAAAATAATTCAGGTAATTTTTAAATCCCTCAAGTACTTCTTTTTCATTCCCTTGAGTATCTATTTTTAAAACATTTTTTTTTCCGAATAAATGCTTGTAGTTAAAAACTATATCCTCACCAGTAACTTGATTAACGTTTATTATTTTATAATCTGATTTTAGTGGTTGCAGAGAGCTATTTTCTTCTGATCGAGTCGTCTTATAAAAATCAATAACTTTCTTTTCCCCTCCCAAACTTACTTTCTCAATAAAACAATTAGGAAAAATTTTTTTAGTCTTTATTTTATTAAGTTCTTTCTGGCATTCTCCGTCTGGCTCAATATAAACTACATTAGAAAAAGTGATTTTAAATAATTTATTTAGTTTTAGGGGAAAGTCACCCACATTTGCTCCAACATCTATAAATAAGTCGAAATTTTTTCCACTAAGGCCGAAAAACTTATTTTTGTTTTTTATTTTAAAAAAAGAAAAATTCAAAGCTAGAAAGTTTTTTAAGGATTTCTTAACGAGAATTAGCATTTTTTTTTATCTTTGAGAAGGTTTTCATAGACATATATAACTTTCAAATTAAAAGACAAATATAATTCTATAAATTATTTTTATTCAACGAGTCATCGTAAAAAAACTAAATAAAAATGAATTTATAAAAAAGATTCACCCAGCTTTCCAAATAAATTTAAAGAAGACATTGTAAGTCAACAAGGATAAATAATATATATTCTTCAAAACCAAAAAAACTTCTATTGATGGAAAATTAAATAAGAAAAAAATCAATAAAATTAAATAAACACTTCCTGCTATGAAAAAAAAGTTTCCCTGTTTTTCATGCAAAGCTTCTCCAAGGTATTTATTCTTATAAAACCGATTTATCAATTGAATTAAAGAATAAGAAAAAATTAAATACAACATTAAAAGGTTCTCAAAAAATAATTCGGGATTTAAAAAATAAATTAATTCATCAATAAACAGATAGCATAAAAATAAAGCAAATAGCACCACACTACTGTAAAAAAAATTATCATATATTGGATTTGAAAGACTCTTATTGCCAATATAATTAAGGCCTTTCGACCATAAAAATCTTGAAATATTCCCATAAAATAAAATTGGAGAATAAATTATTCTAGTTAAAAAATAATATATAAGTATCTCTTGTGGGGAAGAAATAAAGCTCAAAATAAAGAGTTCTGTACTTCCAAGCAAAATGGAGATGGATTCAATTTTAAAAAAATTTCCACCTTTAATTTTAGAGGAAATGGATATATCAATTTTTTTTATTTCTATTAATTTAGAAATCATAAATAAATTAATTCCCAAAAGAGTAATTATTGGGATGTACGGCTGAATAGCGCCTATGAGAATGGAAAAAAGAAGAGTTAGGTTAAGAAATAATATTGTCAAGTAACCAAATAAATTTCTTCCAAGAGATTCACTTTTTAATAGATAAAAAGAACTTGTGACTAGAAAAAATCCATAAAGAAAAGCATATAAAATATGTATCTCACTTTTTATAAAGTATGAATATGCAACAAAAGAAGATATAAAAATTATTAAAATCAAAATCGAAAACATAGAAAAGATTAATTGGAGTTCTTTTCTAGTAATTTCGTCTTGTAAGAAAGCTGTCTTAGCTTTAGCAAATTTTCCAAATTGAAAAATTACTAAAAGTTGTATTAGGCCTACTATCACAAAAATATCGCTTGAGTTAGAAATGCCATAAAGCGAAATTAGAAATTTTAAGGTAATAAGTTTTACTATAAAAATTAAAGCTAGTGCAAAGGGGGAATATAAGCTTAAAGATTTTATTTCCATTTTAAAACTTTGAAAGCTCTTTTATCTGCCTCTACTTCTTATATCAATAGTTTTCACGAATTTATTATTTCTTCCTTATTTGTAAGTTTTCTTTCCATAAAATTCAATACGGATTCTTTACTTAAATAAACTTTTTCGTAGTTACTCAAATCTACAGAGAAAGATTTCCTATCCTGAGCTACTTTAAAATAAGGAAAATATATTGGCTTTTTCTCAAATATATAATGAGAGTAAGACAAACCATTCTTTTTATTCATTTTGTTATTTAATGATGCCCAGTTTTCTAAATTAAGAATTTCTAGGAATTCTTTTTTACTGCTTGGATCTATAGTTGCATTTTTTCCTTTAACCCATGCATCTCCGCAACATATTATCGGTGCATCATATAAGCATAACTCCATAGACATTTTAGTTGCATAGACAAGATTTAATTTTGAGATACTAGCTAAGAAGTATGACGATATTTTACTTTCTGGGGGAACTAAAATAATATTTTCAGGTAAGTTTTGAAGAAAATCTAAGTCAGCGACTTTTTCTCGTGAAACCGAGTGAGATATTAATTCACCAGGATGAACTCTTATAATGAGTTTCTTTCTTGCAGAAGTTTTAAAGAAATCCACAGTGTCTTTAATCCAATCAACCATGTCATCATATAAATTTTCCTTAAAATGTAACCTTGCATCCCAAACTACGTTTGTAAATAATACAGCAAGATCTTTCTTATCTTCTTTAAAACCAATTTTTTTCAGTTCCTTCAAAGAATCTTTTAAAGGTTCGTTGTTAAACTGTTGCCAGTCTTGTGATCCTTTTTCCCTACTAACAAGGTACTCTTTGGCTTGATTTAATTCACTTTCAGTAAAACAATCTAAAGACAGCTGCTCGAAAGATTCGCTAGGTAATATCTTGTGATAGGTATCGTTCTTAGTAAAATAAAATCTATTTTCTCTATAGCTTGTATTGTAATTATAAAAATTGATTTGTTTCTTTTTAAAAATTTTATTTAGGATGCCATGTGGAACATAAATACCATGAACCCAAACTCCTGTATCTACAGATTCAATAGATAAGATTTTTTCATAACAGAAGCAAATCCTTAATGAAGAAATAGCATACCTCTCGTATAGTTCTTCAGATATTTTATTCTCATCGCCTAAACATAAATATCTTAAGCACCCTGCTATGATGTCTTCTTTAAGACTAATTTCTTTATAAAAAACATCGCCTAAGAGCTTTAATTTTTTTATTTTCTCGTTTATCTCTTTGTGGTCTGCTTTTGTCAGTAAATCAGAAATTTTATAAATTTTAGCATTGGTTGATTTCCATAATTCTTCTGAGTTTTTAAAACAAACTTTACAGAGATTTTGCTTTTTTGGAGACTCGCTTAAGGTATTTTCCAATCTATCTTTTTTTTTGCTTTTCCAAATAGAGGAGTTTAAGCACGCAGGTAGGTTTTCATCACATATCAATACAGAAACCGAGTGTCCTCTGTCGACTAAATATTTTGCTAACGAGGAATCTAGAAGATTAGAAGCTCTATGGGAACCAACAATAGTTCCAAAATGAAAGTTTTTTTGTTGATCTGCTTTAGTTTTTTTTAAACTAATTTTAAGTTTTTTGAAATCTGGATATGGAGAGTATCCTAAAAAATTCTTGATTAAATTTCTTAGGTTATAAGGAAGGAAAAGCCAAATTTTCGTTAATTTCAACCTTGAAATAAAAGTAATCAAAATATTAATCTAAAGAATTTTTTATGTCTTCTAGATTTGTTGTAGGAAGCCCTTCTTCTTCTTTTAAACCATATAGTTTTTCACACCTTACTCTATCGTTGAAATGTATAGTTGAACATTCAATTAATGTGCATTCTTCAATTGCCTCTTCTTGATGAATAGTTCCTGGTGGAAAATGAACTACCTCCCCCTCACTTAAAATTTTTTCAATCAGATTTCCGCTTAGATCATCATATCTTATTTTTAAACTTCCTTTAATGACTATCGCTACTTCATTTTTTTTTCTATGATATTGCAAACCGCCTTTATACCCCTTCTTAATGATTAGTTTTTTCATCATAAAATTATCGTCAACTAATGAAAGTAACGTTTCTTGCCCCCAAATTCTTTCCCCAACTTTTTTAGGCTCAGGGAATTTTGCTGTAGATTTTTTTCCCGCTTTATTCATGTATTTATTATAAAGTTTTATTTTTTAAAATAACTTTTCTTTTTAATTTTTTTTAATCTACTCGGATTTTCCTTGATTGTTTGATCTAGTAGTTTCCAATCTTCTTGAGAATTTATGTCAAATCCATCAGTATCCGTGGTTATCAATGGAGCTATTGAGTCCCCTGAAATAGAATTTTTTTTTAAAACGTTTGAGATCTTTGAAATTTCTAAAGAAGCATTTTGGGTATAAATTTTTGGAAGCTTAGCGTACTGGTTGCTATGCCAAGGTACTTTTTTTATCTGTTTATCAATTAAGGGCTTCATCAAACCCGAAGAGGTAATTTTCCACATTTTACCTGGATGTTCTTTGCACAAACTTACCGCTCTTACGGAATCTATTTTTTCATTAGAATTGAAGATTTTTAGAGCTTGATCATACATTCTTTTTTTTCTCAAAGGACTAGTTGGTCTGAGAATACAAAAAGCGTCATACCTATAGAGATCTCTTTTTAGATATTTCAAAATCCATTTTACCCAGCTTAGATCTGGTGAATTATCTGTAGACGTATATTTTGGCCTCAATGCAGGAACTTCTGCTCCATAGTATTCTGCTATTTTTTTGTACTCTAAATCATCAGTAATACAAATAATTCTAGAAAAAATTTTTGACTGTATTGCAGATTGAATTGTGTATGCAATAAGTGGATGCCCTCTTAAATTCTTTATATTTTTATCTAATAGTCTTTTTGAATTTTTTCTTGCTGGGATAAACGCGATTAATTTATGCAAGTTCATTTTTTTATTGAATACATAATATCGCACAACTCTCTTACGGCACCATTTCCACCATTTTTCTTCGTTTTAAAATTTACAATTTTATTAAGCGATGGGTGGCAATCATTGACAGCAACCTTTATGTTAACCTCCTTAAATGCTTCTAGATCATTTACGTCATTGCCTAAAAATAAACTATCTTCCTTTTTTAATTTATTTCGTTTAAGTAGCTCACTTATTTTTTTTCCTTTATCGGTAACATTTCTAAAACAATTAATTTTTAATTTTTTTGCTCTTTCTGAAACTACTTTATTTTTTTCTGAGGAAATAATATAAATTAAAAATTTCTTTTTTTTTAATAATTCAATACCAATTCCGTCCGATCTATTACATCTTACTGATTCTGTACCGTCCTCATTTACATAGACATGGTTATCTGTGAACACTCCATCAAAATCTAGAAAAATGCACTTAATATTTTTTAACTTAGATTTCAAAGTATTGTTGAGCATTTTCTAATAATTAGTCTTTTCTGATGTTAATAATATTTAAAAATAAATACCAAAAAAATAGCAAATAATCAGGATACCTTTTTAGTATTTCTGGCCTTCTAATGGTCCTAATGAGCCATTCTAATCCCAAATTCACCCATAATTTTTCCGGCTGTCTTGTTTTGCCCGCAAACCAATCCAAGGCTGCTCCAACTGTACAAATTATATTAGCATCAATTTTATTAAGATTTTCATAAGCCCAAATTTCTTGCTTAGGCGCGGTCAGCCCTACAATTAAAATATTTGGTTGGAAAGAATTTATTTTATCTAAAATTTCAATATTTTCTTTATCTGAAAATTCTTTTCTAAATGGTGGTGAAAAACTTGAAACTTCAATATTTGGCAACTCTCTTTGAATTCTATTTTCTATATCTTTTAAAGATGACTCAGAAGTACCCATGAAAAAGACTTTTAGTGCATTTTTATTGGCCATTTCTAAATAATAGTTCATGACGTTTGTGCCTGAGATTTTCCCAACATATTTTAAATTTAAAAGTAAAGGTGCTAAAAAGAAATATTGACCGTCCATTACTAAATAGTCTGTTTCTTTGAAGGATTTGTTAAGTCTCTCATTATTCCTACTTAAAGAGAAAACTCTAGGATTCATTGTATTAATTAGATTTTTCTTCTCTTTAGTTACTATTGGCAAATCACTTATTTTTCCAATGAATAAATTAAAACCTAAAACTTTTAAAAATTTGTTCTTCATAAATATTCTGCCGCTTTTTTAATTCGCTCGAGAGAAAGAGATGCAAAAAGTATTGAATCAAAGTCATTCATTACTATATCTTCTTTCGTAGAATCTAGACTTATCGCTCCAGATGCCAATATACCCATTGCCCACCATGGCCTTTCTTTGTTTTTGACTACTTTAATTACATCTTCTTTGGATGGGCATATATTGTAGGAATTTCTATTGTAATAAATACATAATGGAATTTTCGGTGGGATAATTTGGTTTGCTATTAGGGGGTTTAGTGTAATGAAAACAGGTTTAAAACCTAATTCTTCTACAGAAGAACACAAATTTTTAAACAAATCTTTATTTCCAATTCCAAGTAAAAGGTCGGTTATTACGTTATGAAAACACAAGTACTCTATCTTTTTTTTAGGCATATTGATAATCATCAATTTAAGAAAAATTTTTATAAGATTTTTATAAAAAGTCCTTCTCCTAAATATGCCTAAAATCACCAAAGAAAAAATATTTAAACTTTCGCTTTTGAATAAATTTATCATTCCAAACAAAAGTCCCTTTTTAGCTATTGAATCATTAATCTCATGAATATTTGGAATCACAAAAACCAAATTAGGCAATGTTTCTTCATTTTCGTAATACCCTGATTTAGTTAAAAGTTCTTTTGTATTTGGATGAGAGCTGATCATAAAGTTAGAATATCCTAAACTAGAAGAAGCTTTAATAATTTCAACAGCTTTGTCTTGTCTAGATGAATCCTTTAAATATTCTTTAGATTTTTCTGTATTTAAATGGCTTATCCCAAAAAATGGATTATCGCCTAGAATTAATCTTCTCATGGATTTCTTTTAAAATTTGATCTGTATTATAGGAATCTTCGTAAGAATCGAAAGTATCATTATTGATAAAATAATCCATTTGTCTAGAAAATTCATGGCCCCTTATATATACCTCAGAGCTCATCCCCATTTCTGCGAGACTTTCCCTAAAAACTCCTTCAGAAGTTTCTTTAGAAAATGTGTATAAATCGGTCGAATACATATCATTATCACTATCAGTTATTTTTAATTTATACACAGCTTTTCTAACTTCCGAACTGTTTGAGTTAAGTTTGATTGAACAAACCCTTTGTCCCTGAATATTTTTTAAGTAAATAGTTGCATTATTTGAATCTTTTTTAGTTATTTCATCTAAAGATAAATCTTTTAAAAAAAATAAAGATAAATTTATGCAATGACTTCCAAATTCGTTTAAGAGTCCGCCTCCAGTTTTTTCTTTGCCTCTCCAGTTGTTCGCTGCAGAATTGAAATCTAAATTTGTTTTAAGAGATAATTCTATTTTTTTTATTTGTCTAGTTGAAAGATGTTCTTTGATTTTTTGGATTAAAGGTGAAAATCTCAAAACATATCCTACATAAATTTTATTTTTTTTAATTTTGCCTGTAGTAAGTATATTTCCAGGTTTTTCAATGAAAAATTTTCCATTAAAATCAAAAAAAATCTCAAGATTAGATTGATGAAACTTGGGAGGTGAACAAATAAAAATTGCCTCATATCTTTTATTTTTTATGTTTGTGAATTTTACAGGACAGAGATTATGAAATAATCTAAAAAACCTCAAAAAATAGTATACGAGCTTATTAGGATCATAAACCTCAACTTTTAAATCTTCATTCAAAGATTGCAATTTATATTGAGAAGCATGGGAAATTCCCATTCTTCCGAAGCCTATAATAAGAATTTTTCTCACAACTTTAATTTTGAAACAATCTTTCTTTGAGCTCTAGAGAAAAAACTGTAATTTTTTAAGAACTTAGCTTCGTCGATCGAAGGTTTTTTTGCAAAATTATTTGAATTTAATCTTTTTTTGGCAGGATTTGAATTAAAAACAATATTTTTTGTATGAGTTGCTCCTTCTTTATGTCCAAACACTTCAACAAAACTTTCTTTAGGATAAGATGTGTACGTATTTTTCAATAAATTATAGATACTCCACGGTATAGCCCAAGAATCTACTTTTTCGTGTTTAAAAGCCTTAAATGCTGCAGGCATATCTGAGCCAAGTCTAGATTTAATCTCATTTAAAAAAGCAGAAGAAGCGTTAATTTTTTTTATGTCTTCTATTTCAAATCCTTCCCAGTACTTTTTCCATGTGCCCCAAGCCAAAGAGCATGGCCTTAAAGCTAAATAAGTATCTTTTTGAGGTAATTTTATTGAGTTGGAATAAGTTGTGATGCAAGAAACATCATTTTCATTCTCATAGTAATTAAATAATTTTTCAGGAAGATTTTTGTGCAGCCTCATTAATTCAATATCATCTTCTATCAAGAAAATTTTATCGTTTGTATTAAGTTCTTCTTTAATTGCAAAAAAAATATTTTTTGCGCATCCATAAGGTTCTTCTCTCTCAACTAATTGCGTGATTAATCCCAGTGAATTAGCCTCTTGAAGAATATCGATTGTTTCTCGATTTTTATCGTAGTTTTGGGAAGAATTAGAGGCTTTATCAACATAAACCTTTAAATTAAAATCTTGATCACTAAAATTTTTTTTGATTGAAATAATTGATCTTAAAGTTAAATCTGGTCGACAAAAAGCTGTTGATATTACAGTATTCATTTACTACAAGATTTGAATTAAAAGCTTTTTCAAATGATTATGAAAATTATGTTTATTAGAGTCTAAAGAAAATTTGTACATGTTCTCTCTTTTAGATTGGATCAAATCCTCTGAAATCTCATAATCTTTTAGATTTGGAATCGCTGCAAAGCAATCTTTTGGAAGATAGTTTTTCAAAATTTGATGAGAGACACCTCCTTCAAAACATACTATAGGAATTTTTAAAATCCCACATTCCAAAAGTATTAAAGGTGAAAGATCAGATAACGATGTATAAAGAAGATGAGGGTTGTGTTGTTTGCGTACTTTTATCAATTCTTCTTTAAAATTTTCGGGCCCATTTGTTTCTTTTAATTGAAAATTTCTAGGTAAAGTAAGATTATTTTTATAATTTTCTCCAATTGCTATAAAGTTTTTCTTTTTATTAGATTTCGCAACTTCTACAAATTCGTTGAAACCTTTAAATCTTTCTAAATATCCAAGAAATAGAAAAACTTCTGATTTACGATTATTTTCAGAAATAAAAATTTTTTCCAAAGGACTAAATTGTCTGATTAAATGAAAATTTTTCTTTATTTGCTCATGTTTTGCCGTTGAAAAAATTTGTGAATTTCCAAAGAAACAATATCTAAAAATTTTTGATTTAAAAAACGAATTTTTAAAATCTAACTTTGTAAGTAAAATGTAATATCTTTGCTGGCGGAATAAAATTAATAAAATATTTATTAAACAATCTCTTACGAAAGCCGGCATACTTACGCTGGGTTGAAAAAAATTAATTCTTCTTTCTTTAATCATAGAATTAATGAATCTAAAAATTCCTTTTATCCTCATAGATTGAGTGTTGTGGAACTCTATCTCATAATTTTTTTTTAAGACTTCTAAAAATTCTTCAACTATTAAGCCGGAGCCGTATTTTCCTGTTCCTCCAATAAATCTTATTTTTTTATTTTTTGAACGCATCTAATCTTTAGTAACAAATTCATCAGAAAGTATCATTTAAAATTTTTCTGACTGGGATTGGATATTATCTAATTTAAATAATTTATCTTTGGAAATCTTTTTGTCGAATAAAAAAAGAAGGAGTAAGAACAACACTGATGAGATAAGTCCAGAAATCACAAAGATAGATACAATTAATTTTCTTCTCGGAAAACTTTTTTTCTCTGGAAGAGAAGGATTATCGATATATTCGAATATGTAAGAATTTGACATGTTTGCCACTGCTAATTCTGACATATAGTTACTTAGCAAGTTTGACATCGATAATCTGATTTCACTAACACTGACTTTTGATATTTCATCATTTAAAAAGCTTATGCGATCCATGAGCCTCTGAACGTCTCTTTCTCTATAATAATCATTTATATCTTCTATCAGCATTTCTAATATTTTTTTAGAAAATTTGTTTGACCTCGATGTAAAGGAAATTTCAATCAAACCTGTATCTCTATTTTTATTTATAGAAAAATTTTCAAGAAAATATTTATGAGCTTCTTCTTCTGAAGGAGTAACTATATTTTCTTCTAGTCCTAACCATTGATTTTTCTCAACATCATAGATATTTTCATCATATTTTTTTATATTCCCATCCCAAGATATGAGAGCTAAAAGTTCAGGAAGAATAGATCTTTCCGAAACAAATCTATTGAAAAAGGTCCTAGATTGAATTAAGGCAATTGCTTCATTCAAATTATTTGTACTTATTTGAGATGTTTCAAATCCAGCAAAAGCTGCAAGACTGGATAAATTTGAATTAAGTTCAGGCGAATCTTGGGTGAATGCGAGAATAGCTTTTGAAGTAAATTTGTTGGATATCGAAAGAGAGTAAAAAGCTCCTGCCAAAAAACAAATTACTAAAACACTGATAATAAGTTTTTTACCAGCAAATAATATTTCTAATATATTGTTAAATCTTATTTCTTCTGTTGACATAACTATGATTTAAAATGAATTTGTAATGCTCATTTTTTGGTTAATAAAATTATTTTGCCTCAAGTGTTAACTAACGGCGAAGGTTGTTTTTATTTTTTAAATACCATTCGAAGGTTGACTTTATTCCTGATTTTAAGCCAATTTTACTTTTCCATCCTAATTTTTTCATTTTAGAAATTTCTAACTTTTTTCTTTCAGTGCCATCAGGCTTAGATGAATCAAAATTAATTTCTCCATTGAAGTCAATTATTTCTGAGATAATATTCGACAATTCTAAAATTGAAATCTCATCAGGAGAACCGATATTAATTATAGTTTCTTCTATTGCATTATTTGCCAAAAAATACAAAGCGTCAGATAAATCATCAACATGTAAAAATTCTCTTTTTGGTTTACCTGAACCCCAAATGATTAAATTGGAATTATTAAGTTTAGCTTCGTAAGTTTTTCTGATTAAGGCAGGAAGAACATGACTGGTTTTTAAATTAAAATTATCATTGGGGCCATAAAGATTAGAGGGTTGAACTGATAAATAGTTTCTTCCGTATTGAATGTTATAAGCTTCGCAAAGCTTTATTCCTGCTATCTTTGCAATTGCATACCATTGGTTTGTTGGTTCTAAAGATCCCCCAAGCAAATATTCTTCTTTGATTGGTTGCAAACAATTTTTAGGATAAATACAACTTGAACCTAAAAAAATTAAATCTTGTACATCATTTTCATGACACGCATTAATTAAGTTGGAACAAATAGCAATATTTTCATAAATAAAATTTGCTGGATATTCATTGTTAGCAAGAATACCGCCAACTTTTGCTGCCGCTATAAATACGAAATCAGGTTTTTCATTTTTTAGAAAGGTGCATATTGCAGAATAATCTAGAAGATTTAAAGATTTCCTATCTCTAGTGATTAATTCTACATCTTCATTGCAAAGTCTTCTCAAAATAGAGCTTCCTACCATTCCTTTGTGTCCCGCTACCCAAACTTTCTTCATAAAAAATAAACCAAGTTAAAGTTGTTAACCCTTAGAGAATAATCTGATATCTGATTCAACCATTTCTGAAATTAATTCTTCCAAAGAAAACTTAGGTTTCCATCCTAAGATTTTTTGAGCTTTGGAAGAATCTCCTTTCAAAACATCAACTTCCGTGGGACGAAAATAATTTGCATCTACTTCTACATAAACATTACCAGTTTTTTTACAAATTCCTTTTTCTTCTTTACCTTCGCCTTTCCAAATTAAATCGATACCAATTTCTCTAAAAGCTGATTCTGCAAAAAATCTTACAGACTCAGTTCTTCCAGTAGATATCACATAATCATCGGGCTGCTTTTGTTGTAACATTAACCACATCATTTCAACATAATCTTTTGCATGCCCCCAATCTCTTTTGGCGTTAAGATTTCCTATAAAAAGCTTATTTTGTAATCCTAACTTTATTCGTGCAACAGCTCTAGTGATTTTTCTTGTCACAAAAGTTTCTCCTCTTCTGGGACTTTCGTGATTAAACAATATTCCGTTTGAAGCATGCATTTTATAAGCTTCTCTATAATTGATAATGATCCAATAGGCAAATAATTTGGAAACTCCGTAGGGGCTTCTTGGGTAAAATGGCGTTGTTTCTGATTGAGGAGTTTCAAAAACCTTTCCATATAATTCTGAAGTAGAAGCTTGATAAATTTTAGTTTTACTCACCAGATTGCTTGTCAGTACAGCTTCTAAGATTCTCAAGGTGCCTAAACTGTCAACGTTGGCTGTATATTCTGGAATATCAAAACTTACTGATACATGAGATTGTGCTGCTAGATTATAAATTTCATCTGGCTCTATATCTTTTATCAATTTATTTATACCAATTCCGTCTGTTAAATCTCCATAATGAAGAAAAAACTTTTTTTCTTTTTTTTGTAAATCCTCATACATCTCATCAAGTCTACTGGTATTGATAATTGAAGATCTCCTTATAATTCCGTGTATTTCGTATCCTTTCTCTAAAAGAAATTCAGCTAAATAAGATCCATCTTGGCCATTTATGCCTGTGATAAGAGCAATTCTCTTTTTATTGTTTGATTTCATCTGTGTACTCTTTTTTAATCATACTGCCTTATCCATTTCAATGAATTTTATAAATTTTTTTAAACCTTCTTCTAATGAAGTTAAATTGAAAGATCCCATATCTCTTAAAAAAAGGGATGTATCTAAAATAGAACTTTTATTTTTTACCTTTTGATTTTGATATTCAAAATCAAAATCTTTTTTTAAAAGGATTATTTTTTTAACTACTTCTTCTAGGCGAATACCTTTGCCGCTTCCAACATTAAAAACTTTTTCCTTCAATTTTTTTTCAAGACAAATATTTATTAAATCAACCAAATCATCAATGTAAATAAAGTCTCTTACTTCGGAGCCGTCACCCGATATATAAGTTCTTTTTCTTGCATAGATATTTTTCATTGCTATGTTGATGAATCCCTCAGAGGGAATTAAATGGTTTGTACCATAAGGATTGCTTACTCTAAGAATGTTAAAATCTATTTGCGAAGATTTTAAAGTTTCTAAAACTATAGTTTCTGAAAAAAATTTTTCTTTCCTATAATTAGAATCTACAAAAATTTTATTTTTTTCAGTAAACAATCTTTTCTTTTCAGTAAGTCCATATAGACTAGAAGAAGACAGATAAATTAATTTTTTAACTGTTTTTATATCCCCGACAAGAGAAACAATCATTTTAAATTTTTTTAAGTATTCTTTTAGCTCTATTTGATCATTCGATGAACTTGAAAAGTTAGATGAAAATATCAGAACTTTCTCAAAATTCCTATTTTTAAGAATTGTAAGAGGTTTATCGAAAAAATCTCCAACATAATTACATTTAAAATTTTTGTGAAATTTTGATAGTTTTTTCCTAGAACTTATGTGGATATTATAATTTCTATGATATTTTCTTACAAAGTTATCAGAAATGTATCCGGTACTTAGTATCAATAAATTAGGTTTTTGCATTCATTATTAATTTTAATATTCTTTCTTTGCTTTCTTTTGTTAATTTTTTCTTGAGAAGATCAATAATCTTATTAATCTGTAACTTCTCTATTTTTTCCTCTACTAAATGTATTCCGTCAATAGAAGTCTTTTTTAATGAACCGCTAGTTAAAGATTCGTGAATTTTCTCTCCCTTTCTGATGCCAATAAATTTTATTTGAATTTCGCCTGGAGATGGTTTGCCAAAACAGGGGCTGAAGCCTGAAATCTTTATCATTTGAAGAGCTAGGTCTAAGATTTTTACTGGCCTACCCATATCCAAAACATATTTTTTACCATTTGATTTTAGCGATGATGATCCAATAACTAAGGAAACGGCTTCAGGAATAGTCATAAAAAATCTGGTTGCATTTTTATCTGTAACCGTGATACTTTTATTTTCTTCAATTTGTTTCTCAAAAATTGGAATTACTGATCCACTCGAATGCAAAACATTGCCAAATCTAACTATATTAAAATTACAAGCTATATTTTTTTTTGCAAAATCATTAACCATAACTTCACATAACTTTTTAGAAAACCCCATAAAATTAATAGGGTGAACAGCTTTATCAGTTGAAATCAAGAGGAAATTTTGGGATTTTTTTACTGCTATGTCTAATAGATTTTTGGTACTTAGCAAATTATTTTTTAATGCGGAAAAATTATTTTCTTCCACTAAATTTACATGTTTATAAGCCGCAGAATGATATATGAAATCTAATCTAACATTCTCAAAATAGTCTTCTAATATATTTTTTTCACATAAATTAACAAGAATTGGGGACACTTTAGTTTTAATTTTTCTAGATACTTTTATTTCTGTTAAATTATTTAAAATTTCAAAAAGTGAAATTTCACTAGAATCTAGTATGTAGAGATTTTTTGGTTTTTTTAGAAGAATTTGCCTAGACAATTCTGATCCAATAGACCCTCCTGCTCCAGTAATTAATATACTGGAATCCTTAAAATTAGGAGTTGGTGGTGAAAATCTTTCTTTCTTTGCTTTCAAGATATTTTCTAGTTCCATTATTTTTAAGTTTTTAAAAAATTTATTTTATTCCAATAGAATTAATCTAATGGTACCCGGGGCCGGACTTGAACCGGCACGAAGTTGCCTTCGAGGGATTTTAAGTCCCTTGTGTCTACCAATTCCACCACCCGGGCTAAATAATAATTATCTCATAGATCAATCTCATTTCTTTAAAGACTTAATATTCAATCTGATTTAAAAATATCTCTTGTAAATACTTTGCCTGAAACGTCTGATAAATCGTCTGCAAGCCTATTAGTAATTATCAAATCACATTCTTTCTTGAATTTACTTAAATCTTTAATAACCAAAGAATTAAAAAATTTATTTGTTTTCAACTGTGGCTCGTATACCATCATTTCTATGCCTTTTGCTTTGATTCTTTTCATTATTCCCAGTATTGAAGATTGTCTAAAGTTTGTGGAGCCAGTTTTCATGCCTAATAAATATATTCCAACTTTTATTGGTTTTCTTTCAAGAATCTGGTCAGAAATAAAATCCTTTCTTGTTGAATTTGAATTAACTATAGCTTCAATTAAATTTTGAGGAACTAAATCGAAATTTGATAGAAGTTGTTTAGTGTCTTTAGGGAGGCAATACCCACCATAGCCAAAGGACGGATTGTTGTAAAAGTTTCCTATTCTTTTATCTGAACTAACGCCTTCAATAATAGATTTAGTATTTAGTTTTTTCGACATACTATAGCTATCTAGTTCATTAAAAAAAGAAACTCTCATTGCCAGATAAGTATTTGAAAAAAGTTTTACTGCTTCAGCCTCAGATGAAGTCATAAAAATAGATTCAGTTTCTTTAACAGAAATATCCTCTAAAATCTTTGCAAAATTTCTAGCCATTTTATTTTTTGAGCCAATAACTATTCTAGATGGATATTGATTGTCTTCTAACAATTTATCTTCCCTTAAAAACTCTGGAGAAAAAATAATTTTATTTGTATTTAATTCCTTATTAATTTTTTTTGTAAATCCTACTGGTACAGTTGACTTTATCACTATACAAGCCTTTGGATTAACTTTTAAAGATTCTTTAATTGATGACTCAACAGATGAAGTATCGAAATAGTTTTTTTCCTCATCATAATTTGTTGGTGTACAAATAATAATGAATTCTGCAAATTTCAATGCAGATTTTCTTGAGATTTTGGCAGTCAAATTTAATTTATTATTTTTCCAATATTTACTAAGTGACTTATCTTGGATTGAGGGTTTTTTTGATTTAATTTTTTTTATTTTTTCTTGATCGTTATCATAGACAGTTACAAAATTATTTTTCGCCAATAAAATTCCAAGAGACATTCCGACATATCCAGCACCTAATATAGTGATTTTTTTCATAATCTTATTTTATTTAAAGACAGTCTTGGAGGCTGAGGTCGGAATCGAACCGGCGTAGACGGATTTGCAGTCCGCTGCATGACCACTCTGCCACTCAGCCTAATTT
>MDTB01002741.1_pt1 | contig 16357 bp, 17 predicted proteins | sample 811161 | NCBI WGS metagenome assembly MDTB01 (sample SAMN05326650, study PRJNA326480) | marine metagenome | isolation source: seawater | place: Mediterranean Sea | collected 2009 | reverse complement strand
TGGATCAACAGGAACTTTGGTTCCTCCAAAAGGCTATCTTAATAGACTTAGAGAAATTTGTGATAAGCACGATATACTTTTAATTTTTGATGAAGTTATAACAGGGTGGGGAAGAACAGGATCATCATTTGCCGCTAAAGAGTATGGAGTAACTCCTGATTTAATGACAATGGCTAAAGCTACAACTAATGGAATTGTTCCGATGGGGGTGGTTGCTGTTAAGGAGGAAATTTACGACACGATTGTCAATGCCTCACCAGATGGTGTAATAGAGTTATTTCATGGTTACACTTATTCAGGAATACCTGTAGCTGTTGCAGCAGCTCTTGCAGTACAAGATATTTTTGAAAAGGAAGATATATTTAATAGAGCAAAAAACCTTTCATCTTATTTTCTAGATGGTTTATTTTCTTTAAAAGATATTGATTGTGTAGAAAATATTCGAGGTTATGGATTAATGGGAGGTATAGATATTAAAAAAACAGACAGACCGGGTAAAGCTGGCTTTCAAGCGTATAAAAAATGTTATGAAATCGGTGTAAATTTTAAAGCCACAGGAGATTGTTTGATAATTGCCCCTCCATTTGTTTGTGAAAAAAAACATATTGATGAAATAATTGAAAAGTTAAGAAAAGGCATTACAGCCTATTCAAAAACCAGATAGTTCTTTTCAATTAATGGTTTAGTTTTTTGGCCCCAATTTGAACATAGGTTTTGTGAGTAATAGCAAATTAAGATTTTAACACCCATTTTGGTCAAGAACTCTCTTTTAAAGGATCAGAACAAATGATCTAATTAAATCATGAGAGATGGTAGGGTTGAAACAAATGGCGGTGGCTCATCAACTTCAAAAGTTGATCTAAATAACTTAATAAAAAAAGTTAAAGACGAAGAAAAGAAAAATAGAAGAGCCAATTTAGCTGTTTCTGCAGCAGCAGTTTCTGCGGTTGCAATTTTTGGAATAATATTAACATTATAATTTTATCTACACAGTCCTTTAAAAACTATAGATGAAAATTGACTAAATATCGATATAGCTCTTCTCATTCCTTCTGTTGCTGGTATTTGGGGGTTTGAATTTAATTGATTTAATAGCAAAAAGTATCTTTTGCTTAATTTATCTTTCTCTAAAAATTTCATTTTAACAAACCTTTCCAATTTTCTTATACATGTTGCTCTTGGAATACCAGTAATCTCAGATATTGAAGTAGCACTAATATTAGCATCTCTTATATTAATATCTTTTGGTATCCTATTTAAAAAAAAAGAATCAAAATCTCCATCAGTTTTTTTACTTATAAAACTTAAAGTTTGTATCTGTGTTTGTAAACCAATCAAAAGCATCTCTAGATCTTTTAGTCTCTCCTGCCAAAACTTTATATACTCTAATTGAAAATTTAAATAATGATACCAAAAGAAAGAATAATTATTTCTAATTTCTTTTTGTATCTTAGTATAGGGCAGATTCAAATTTAGAAACTTTCCTTGTTCAAAAATAAATTTTGATAAAGAAGATATTTCTTCTTCAATTATTTTAATATAGCTCTCTTTAAATTCTGAAATAGGTTCCCAAAACAGTCTATTTTTTTCTCCTTTTTTAATATGTTTTTTTTTGATTAACGAAATCAGTTTTCTTCTGGCAGTTTCTTTTGGTAGACCAGTCTGCTGTGAAATGTATATTATTCTTTTCTTTTTTTGGTCTACTCTTCTGTGATTGTTCCAAAATTCTTCCAGAGAAAGACTAAAATTTAAATCATTTTCTCTCTGTCGTAATACTTCTAAGTGTAAGTCTCTGGCAAAAAATATTACAATGTTGCCGCCTTCTAAATCTCCATATCTTTTATAAACTCCAGATAAAAAATTACTTTGCATTTCGTAAAAAGTTGGCATAAGCTTGACGAAGTTTTCCATTAGCACTTTTTCTATATTGTTTTCCCCAAGTTTTTTATCTCTGTCCATAAAAGGTTTGTCAATAAAAGTTCATTTTGGGTTAATTAGAACAACTTTGGATTATAAAGTCAACATTGAAAATTTATAAAATTTTCTATACACATGATCAGTGAGGCATAGTGAGTTTTAAAAAAACATGGTTCAAAGTCTTTAATAAAGAAAAATATTATAAGCACAAGCACGATCAAATTCGAAAGAGCAAAGAAAAATTGTACAAAGAGAAAGTAGAATTTTTCTTAGAAAAGATTGACAATAGTATTGCGTCTAAAAAAGGAATTTCATTTTTGCATTCTGGTCACCTCGGAGATATTGTAAATTCTTTACCACTGATTAAGGAAATTTCTAAAACTAAAAAATGCAATTTATTTATTAGATCTGAAAAAATTATGCCCAAGCATGCTCAGGATAAACTCCATCCCTTTGGTAAATTTTATTTGAGTAAGAAAGCAGCAAATATGATTCTGCCCCTATTAAAAAAACAGAACTACCTGACATCGGTTGCGAGCTACAATAATGAGGAGATAGATATTAATTTAGATCTATTTAGAGACCTTCCTATAAATTTTAATCTGGATTCTATTAGATGGTATTTTCACCTGACGGGATTTCATTATAATTTAAACCAAAAATATTTAGAGGCAGATGATCATAAAACTATAAAAAATAAAGTTGTGATTATAAGAAGTTCTAGACGAAAAAACTTCTTAATTAATTATAGATTTTTAAATAAATTTGACGATATAATTTTTCTTGGCTTAAAAAATGAACACCAAGAATTAAAGAAAGAAGTTCCAAATCTTAAATTTTACGACTGCAAAGATTTCCTTGAAATGGCTGAGATAATAAAAAGTTCAAAAGTGTTTATTGGAAATTTATCATTTGGATATACCTTGGCAGAAGGTCTTAAAGTTCCTAGACTTTTAGAGTCAAATCCAGAATTCCCCCTAGTCTACCCAAATGGAGACAAAGGATACGATTTCTATTTTCAAAATCATTTTGAAATGCTTTTTGAAAAACTTTATTCTAATAAGTAATGACTTTATTAATAGATTTTTAATTTTGGCAAAGGAAATATAAATCTAGATCCCTTTTTAATTAAATTTTTCTCTCTATTTAAAATTTCTTTTTTAAAATGCCATGGAAGAACAAGGTAAAAGTCCGGCATAATATCTCTAGACTTTTTTTCAGATATTATTCTAATCTTTGTACCAGGAGTATAGTAATTGATTTTTTTTGGATTTCTGTCAGCAACAAAATCAATTTGTTTTTTACCAATACCGAAATATTGGAGCAATACATTTCCTTTTGTTGAAGCTCCATATGCATGAATAGTTCGATTATTTTTCTTAATTTCATTTATTCTTGTTTTTAATTTATGCTTAATATTTTCAATTTTATTAAAAAATTTTTTATAAGTTTTTGTATTTTCAATACCTAAATTCTCTTCTTTTTTTAAAGCACTATTTAAATTTTTTTTATTATTTTTATATTTTGATTTTTCTTTACAAATAAAATATTGAGTACTTCCACCATTAATATTATTATATCTGATGTCAAAAACCCTTAATTTATTATTTGTTGCCATTTGGAATAGTACTTTTGAAGACAAATACATAAGATGTTCATGACAAATTGCATCAAACATATTGTATTTAATCATAGAGTAAATGTCTGCAAACTCTATTAAAATTATGCCTTCATCATGTAATATTTTTTCAACTTCAAAAAGAAATTTGTTAGGATCTTCTAGATCGTAGAATACAGCTAGAGCTGTAATAATTTTAAATTTATTTTCTGTTTTCTTTTGAATATTTTTTTTGGAAAAAAAAGAAGAGACTTTAAAATCTATAAATTTATAATTTTTTTTATATTTTTTAACTAATGGGTCTATACCAAAAGTGATATATTTTTTTTTGTAATAATTTAATAGTGTTCCGTCATTGCTAGCTATATCTAGAACATGATCTCCAGGTTTTAAGTTTGTTTTTTTTACCATGATATTAGTTATATTCTTAACATGGTCACTCATGGTTCTATTTATACCTGTTCTGTAACCGTAATCGGGACCATAAAGGTATTTAAGATTATAATTGTGTTTAAGTTGAACCAATTTACATTTTTTGCAAATTATTAAATCTAAAGGAGTTTTTTTTATATTGATTTTTTCATTTTTAGCAAACTTTCCTGTAAAAGAAATTTTACCCAAAGAAAAAAGATCAATTAAATAGGGTGTTTTGCAATTTCTACAATTTTTTATTTTCATTTTAATTTTTCAGTTATTTTTGAAATACTAAGGTCTCTGCTTTTAACATTGAGAATATCATTACCCGAAAATTTTTCATAACAAGTTTTTATTTCTTTTGGATCCCCGGATTGTTGGAAAACAATCCTATTATTCATAATAATAAAATCATAATCTTCAGAATTTTTAACCATTTTATATTTAAGACCTTTGATCTCTTTTAGATATTTTACTTGGGCCTTTTCTTCAATACCGCAAGTAGTAAATTTTATTAAAGAATTTTTATATATTTTTTTATTTTTCCTTATCTTTGAAATCAATTTTTTTGTTGATACGCCCCAATAATCATTCTCAAATTTATTAGAATGAGCAGAACTTTTTCCTGCAAAGATATTTAAATATACATAGTGATAAGGTGTTAAAGCAAAAAAGTTTAGTGTAAGAAAAATCAATAAAGCAAGCTGTACGAAAAATACTGCTTTATAAATAATATTTTTTAAATTTTTAAATAAAAAAAATAATAAAATTGCAGGCACTATTGAAATAAATGGAATTAAATACAAAAAAAATCTTAAACCATCATATGGACTGTAAGGACTTAATAAAATAAGAATATTTGGAAATATGATTATAAAAAAAATTAGAAAAATTTTTAAATCAAAACTTTTAAACGATTTTTTTAAATTTTTTGATATTTTGTAAAATAAAAAAATAAAGATTAAATAACTAGCAAGAATAAATTCTGGTAACTTAAAAAGCATATTTGTCAAAATATAGTTTTTAGGGAATTCTTGGGTTAGATAGATATCTCCGTTTAACATTATATACGGAACTCCAAAACCATAAGATAGCCCTTCTATTGCCAGTTTCAGAGGCATTAAAAAAATATTTTCGTGAGTATGCGGCCAGAATAAAACCATTAATAAGTAAGCTATAGATAAAACCTTCAATGCATCTATAAAGAAGTTTTTAGAAGAAAATTTTTTTTCGAATAAAGATTTAGAAAAAAAATAATTTATAATGGCAAAAATAAAAAAAGGGAGTATCGTTACAAAAAAACTGCTTCTTACACCAAGCCCCAAACCTAAGCAAAGCCCAGATAAAATAATATACTTATTTTTTTTATTTTTATCTTTTTGCATCTTGAAATAATTTAATAAAAGGTAAAAAAACCATATATTCGCAAAAGCAACAATAGTGTCGTTAGGATTAATAGACATGTGACCAAAAAATATTGGATTAAAAAAACAAATTAAAAAGGTAATTTTTCCAATTATCTTGTTAAAAAGCTCTTTTGAAATTTTATAAACTCCAACAATAGCAAAAAAAGAAAAAGTAAAATTAAAAAAATATAAAGAAAAAACTAGATATTCCTTTGGAAAAAACTGAGAAAAGAATGCTGCTAAAGTGCTATACATTCCAGGTAAATATTTACTATGGGGTATTCTTTTGAAAGACTCATCATTTCCCAACGAAAAAAGATAATCCAAACGATCTTTTCCCATTTCATAATAAAAAAAAGTATCCCAAGTAACGCCTAGCTGAGTTAAGCAAAACAAGGAGTAAACAACCAAAATCCCTAGAAAAAATATTGAATTTTTTATAGCCATTAATTTTAAAATTATCTAAAGATGCTATTCTTTTATATCTTTAAACTCTAATTTAACTTTTTTGTATAATTTATAAATTAGTATTCTATCTTCCTCTTTAAAAAGCTTATCTTTTTCAAGCAAACTTTTTAAATCTTCTCTTATTTCATTGCCCAATGCTCTTCTATTTTCTAACTCATCTAGAGAAAGCAAAGTATTCAAGTTCTCAAGTTTATCTGAAATAATTAAATTAAATAAAACATTAATGACAAGAATGATTGCAAAAGAAATTGATAACAATTTTATAAAAAAAACTTTTAAATTACTTTTTTGCATAAATTATGTTTTATATTATTATTTTAATTTGTACAATTTTAAAAAGTTTTTAGCTATAATTCTGTTACCCTCTTCATTGAAATGAACATCATCTTTTATATAAGCATGTTGGTAAATCCAGGTAAAAGAATTTTCTCTAGATAATTCATAAAAAGGCTTCATTAAATTGTAAAAATTTTTACAATTAAAATTACAAAAAGTTTTCCATATCTCTACTTGCTTGTTATTTTCAATATCGTATCGCAATGTTCCAGGCCAAGGATAAACAGCTAAACTTAAACTGATATTTTTTTCTTTTAAAATTTTTGAGAGTTTTTCCATATTTTGAATAGAAATTTTCGTAGATGCTTTAATGGAGAGATTATCAAAATCTTCTTTTCTATAATCATAAGTCCATCTTACTCTTGAATTATCAATTACTTTTTCAGGTGGATTATATTTGATTATGTTATTTTTGATTAAAATATTTTTTAATAAATAGTAAAATTCAAAACTTAGTCTCATTCTTTTTTTTATTTTTTCTGAAAAAACTGAATCTTTTTCAAAACAGTTAAAATTTTCTTTTTTTCTTTTTACAATTTTACCTTCTACTTTGTAACAAACAGCATCATCTTGAATATCTGATAAATCTAAAAAAACTATTAGCTCATTAAAGTGATATCCTTTTTCTAACAAATAATTTACCTTAGAAAAATATATCGCCGGGCTATAAGAAGAAGCTGCTAGATTTGCAATTTTTAGTTCTTCTAAATTTAAGGAAATAAGTCCAACAAATGATTCTTCAAAGTTTATACCAACAGACTCAGCAAAAGAGTCTCCAATAAAAGCCAGGTCAAATTTTTTATTTTCTACAAATTGACTTTTACAATCACTCCTAAAACCATTTGGATCTGAACAAAAGGTATATCTTCTATTTCCCCATCCTGCATTTTCAGTTTTATAGCTTTTTACGAATCCATGGTCAAAGGTTGGATCCTTTGACCCAAACGAAGTATCTTGATCAAAAAAATTCGACCTTATAAATTTTTTATAAAGATAATTTCCTGCAAGAAGGTCAAAAAAAATAAAAAACAGCAATGTTATTATTGTTAACTTTAAAAAATATTTCATTTTATATTTTTATCAATTTAACGTTTTTTGTATCATCTTTTTATTAAAACTTTGACCTATATTTACCGGTTTGATATAACTTTTTTTTGTGAAAAGGCGGGGTAGCTCAGTTGGTTAGAGCACAGGACTCATAAGCCTGGGGTCGGTGGTTCGAATCCACTCCCCGCTACCAAATTTAAAAAAAAAGAAATTTGAAAAAAATAAAAAAAAATCTACAAAATTTATTTAAAAACTTTTTTTATAAAGTTTTCCTTTTTATATATGGAGAAATTAAAAGAAAAACCAACAAGGATAAAGACTCAAGAATAAAAATTTTTTATTCAAAAATGGAAACAAATTTAAAATACAAAGTTTTTAAAATTCAGGACGCAAGGTTGTACACAGATACAGTACACGATGCTGCTATTATTTTGGACAATTCGATAGTAGAAGGCCCATCGTACCAACTCAGAACAGTTAATAATGCCCTAGTAGAAGAAAATATTGTATTTAAAAAAGGTACTCCTAGAATAAAAAAAAAATTAAAAGGAAAAATAATTTCTCTACTTACTGGTGGAGCAGGTAACCACAACTATTTTCATTGGATGTATGATGTGCTTCCTAGAATTGGAATATATGAAAAAAATTTTAATATTTCAGAAATAGATTATTTTTTATTACCTAGCCTAGAAAAAAAATTTCAAAAAGAAACTCTTAAAATGTTAAATATTCCATTATCAAAGTGTATTTCAAGCAAATTTTATAGACACATAAGTGGATCAGAAATATCAGTGACCGATCATCCTTATTGTTTAAAAAATGATGCTAGCAATGAAATACAAAACATTCCAATTTGGGTATCTAAATGGCTAAGAGAAAAATTTTTATTACCAGAAAGTAAATTAAATGTGACTCCCAAAAAAATCTACATTGATAGATCAGATACCTCTTCAAATACAAAGAAACTTAGGTCGATAGTAAATGAAAATGAAGTGAAAAATTTTTTGAATAAAAATGGATTTGAATTTATTTCTTTAGGAAACTTTTCTTTCAAAGATCAGGTAAAAATTATGAATAATGCAAATATAGTTGTTGGTTTACACGGAGCAGGATTCGCAAATTTTTGTTTTTGCAAAGAAAAAACTAAAATAATAGAATTTAAAAGTAACACTGCTGGAAAAATGTATGAAAATTTAGCTCGAAGCAATAATTTAAATTACAAGGTAATTAGTTGTAAGCCCGAAAAATTTGATTATCAAAATCAATATGGGCATATAAACATACCAATAACTGAACTCAAAAAAACTATTGAAAGTTTTAAATAAAATGAAAAATTTACAGATGTTTTGTTTAACTTTAGAACCTTCACATTTAGAATTTATTAAAAGCTTAAATTATATACCCGTAGGCTTGGGAGAGAAAAAATTTTCAGATAAATGGTTTACAGACAAAAATGGAAAAAATATTTCAAAAAAAAATAGAAATTATGGTGAATATACTTTTCACTACTGGTTATGGAAAAATTATATTAACCAATTAAAAGATGAATGGATTGGTTTTAGTCAATATAGAAAATTTTGGACAATCAGAAATTATGAGAACTTCAAACTTGATATAAATAAGATTAATTCAATTGCAATAAAAGAAATTACATCTGAATTTAACGATTGTGAGGTAATTTTGGGAAGTCCTTTTTATGTAAACCAAAGAAGGATTTCAAAGTTTTTAAAAAAAGGAATAAAAATTGTTCTAAAAAAACCTGGAGTTTTATTTAATAAAAACTCAAGAAATCTAAGTTTTCATTTTGATTTAATGCATGGTGAGAAAAATCTAGAAAAAGCTATAAATTTGCTTGACTCAAAAAATAGAACAGATTTTCAAGATTATATGAATAAAAATTTCTACTTCCATCCTCACAATATGTTTATATGTAAATCAAAATCTCTTTTAATTGAATATTACGAAACTATTTTTCCCTGGTTAGAGAAATGCGAAGATGTATTTGGATTTAAAAATTTACAAGGATATGATTTAACAAGAATTTATGGATTTTTAGCAGAGAGATTTCTGTCATATTGGTTTACAAAAAACGTAAAATATAAAACGATGAACATCACATTCTATGACATTAATAAAGATTTAAAATAATATTTTATTTTAAATATTTTTTCAATTTACCAAGATTCATTGAAGAATTAATTGGCATAGAGTCTTTTTTATTTTTTCTTAAAAAAGTCTTTTTTATATTTGGATTCTCTTTTTTAACAAAGCTGTAAACTGATTTTGTTGGTCCCCCAACGTTAATAATACCTTTTTTATTAATTAATCTTTTAAAAATTTTTATAAAATCTTCGTGGTAAATAAAGTTAGTAAAAACATTTCCAAAAGCTTTTTTATGTACAAAGGGTTTTTCAGTCATACTTGCTCTAATTATCAAACTATTTTTATACATTTGAACCGCAGACTCACCACCTAATTTTGACCACGCATAATTATTTGAAGGCAGCAAAGGATCTGTTTCTTTGTAATTACCCTTAGTTCCAGGATAAACGTAACTTGTTGATAAATATATCAATTTGATTTTAAACATTTCACAAGCTCTAACAATATTTGATGTACCAATTATATTGAGCTCAATACTTTTTGATATTTCTTTTTCGTGAATCTTCATTGGTCTTGAAAGACCCGCTAAATGTATAAGGCAAAATGGTCTAGTTTTGCGAAGATAATTTTTAATTGAAACAAATTTTCTTATATCAAGTTTATTTTTTTTTGGAAATAGCATTTTAAAATTAAATTTATTCTTTTCTAAAACTGAACCAAATCTTCCCGTTCCACCCGTAACTACAATTTTTTTTATTTTTCTCATTGATAAATTTAATTCTTTATATGTCTTTTACAAAATTCTTTAAAAGCAAGATTATTTCTATCTTTTTTTGAAACTAAAGGTCTTCTAGCTGGCCAATTAATTCCTAGGTCCTTATCATTCCACATAATTCCTAATTCATTTTTTTTTGACCTATAATTTGAGTTTCCATAAACAACATAATTTTCTTTATCCATACCCATAAATCCATGCGCAAAGCCTTTGGGTATATAAAGAGATTTTGAATTTTTTTGGCTAAGGATAATCGTAAAACATTTTCCGAAAGTTTTTGATTTTTTTCTTAAATCTACAACTACATCATAAATCTTTCCCTTTACTACCGAAACATATTTAGCTTGATTAACTTTTTTTTGAATATGTAATCCTCTTATTACATTTTTTTTTGATTTAGACATACACCAAAAAACCCCGTTGAATTCTTTGATACTATTTTTTGAGAATAATTCTCTAAAGGCTCCTCTATTATCTAGATGACTTTTTCCTTGAAAAACTTTTAGGTTTTTAAATCTGGTAGTTTTTATTTTCATAATTTTAGACCAAGTCTTGCTGTAATATTTTTTTTTGATATTTTTTTAAAATATCCAAGATTATTTTTGTACCAGTTAAACGTAATTTCCAGTCCTTTGTTTACTGATGTTTTATTTTTCCATTTGATTTTTTTTCTTATTTTGTTCGAGTTCAGAGCATATCTTAGGTCATGACCAGGTCTGTCTTTGACGAATTTTACTTTAACTTTTTTTCCTATTTTAATTTTATTCTGTTTAGCAATTTTAAAAATTTTTTTTATTATATCTATATTTTTTAATTTTACTCCAGTTCCAATATTATAATTTTCTCCATATTTACCTTTGAGAAAGATCTTCAGAATTGCCTCACAATTATCCTTAACATATATCCACTCTCTCATATTTCTACCTTTTCCATAAACTGGCAAAGGTTTATTATTTAAAACGTTAAAAATCATTTTAGGTACAAATTTCTCTGGAAATTGATTTGGTCCATAATTATTACATGGATTTGCGATCAATGTTTTTATTCCATAAGTTCTTCCGTAGGATTTAATCAGTTGGTCAGCACACGCTTTAGATGCAGAATATGGTGAGCTAGGATTGTAGTTATCTTTTTCACTGGCTTGTTTGGTTCCAAGTATATCACCATAAACTTCATCTGTTGAAATCTGTAAAAATTTAATTTTACTTTTTGTATTTTTTTTTAATTTTCTCAAAATTTCCAGTAAATTATAAACGCCATTAATATTGGTTTGAATAAACTTTTGTGCATTATCAATGGATCTATCAACATGTGTTTCTGCAGCTAAATTTATAATACCTATAGGCTTGAATCTTTTTATTATTCTAATAATTTTTGTTTTTTGATTAATGTCCAATTTAAAAAATAAATAATTTTTGTTTTTTTTAAATTCTTTGACATTGTAGGGAATTGCAGAATAAGCAGATTTGTCTATATTGATTACAAAATATTTCTTACTTAATAATAAATGTATTAGATTGCTGCCTATAAAACCTGATCCTCCAGTAATTATAATTCTTTTCATATTAATTTTACAAACAAGGTATGATCTATTAAATTAAACTATTAAAATAATTAGAGTATAAAATCAATTATGTTTAAATAATGTCAATCAAAGATATAACTATAATAATTACCTCATTTAAGAGCGAAAAAAAAATCAGAAGATGCTTAAATTCCATTGATAGTCAATGTAATGTCATAAATGTCGAGAACTCAAATAACCAACAATATAAACTTAACATAGAAAAAGATTTTGCTAATGTTAAGTGTATACTGTCAGGAGCGAACCTTGGATATGGTAAAGGAAATAACATTGGCCTCAAACAAGTAAGAACTAAATATGCTTTAATACTCAATCCGGATGCCGAGTTATTTCCGGAGACACTTAAAGAATTTTTAACTATTGCCAAAGAAAAAAAAGATTTTGCAATTATAGGCCCAGGCATTGTCGAAGATAAGAAAATTTCTACGGGCAATCATGAAACAAAGGCAGCTAAGGCAATAAAAGGGTTTGCTATGTTTTTAAATTTGTCAGAATTTAAAGAGACTGGATTCTTTGATGAGAATTTTTTCTTCTTCTTAGAAGAAATAGATTTATGCACAAGGCTATTAAAAAAAGATAAAAAAATTTACCATTGCCCTGGAATACCAGTTTATCATGAAGGAGGTCATTCTCACGATAGTTCATTTAATTATGAAATGGAATTATCTAGAAATTGGCACTGGATGTGGTCAACTTTTTATTACAACAAAAAACATAAAGGTTTTATTATTTCTTTTTTGATTATCGGGCCAAAAATATTTTCTTCGATTTTTAAATTTTTACTTTTTTCCATGCTGAAAAATAGGAAAAAAAAGGAAATTTACTACCAAAGGTTTTCAGGGCTTGCGAACTCAATCGCGGGCAAAAACTCTTGGTACAGACCAAAAGTTTGATTATTTGTTGATTTGAAGTATTTTTAAATATAGATATTGATGCCAATGAAAAAAAATAAAGTTCTTGTTACCGGTGCAGCAGGATTTCTAGGGTCTCATTTAGCAGAAAAGTTAGCAAGTAATGGAGACACCGTTGTGGGAATTGATAACATGCAGGGCGGCTATAGTGATAACGTTCCTAAAAATATAAAATTTCATAAAATAGACTGTTGTGATCTGAAAAAAGTAAAAGAAGTCATGAAGGGAATTGAAATAGTATATCATTGTGCTGCAACTGCTCATGAAGGCTTATCAGTTTTTTCTCCTTTCGAAATTGGAAAAAATAATTATTTAGCATCGATTTCAGTTTTTTCTGCCGCTATCTCAAGAAAAGTAAAAAGAATAATTTTTTGTTCTTCTATGGCAAGATATGGATCTCAAAAATATCCTTTCACAGAAGATATGAAGCCAAGTCCAACAGACCCTTATGCAATTTCAAAAGTAGCTGCCGAACAGACACTTATAAATTTATGTGAATTAAATAAAATCGAATGGGTTATTGCAGTCCCACATAATATTATAGGACCAAAACAGAAATACGATGATCCCTTTAGAAATGTTGTTTCAATAATGTTAAATAGAATGTTGCAAAATAAAGCTCCAATTATCTATGGAGATGGGAATCAGAAGAGATGCTTTTCTTATATTGAAGATTGTTTGTCTTGCCTCTTACCAATGAAAGATCAAAAAAACTTGAATAAACAAATTATAAACATTGGTCCTGATGAAGAATTTGTAACTATAAATAAAGTTGCTGAAATTTGTTCAAATATAACTGGAAGTAATTTAAAACCAATTTATAAACCAGATAGACCGCAAGAAGTAAAAAACGCAACTTGTTCTGCTGAAAAAGCTAGAAAATTACTTAATTATAAAACTACAGTAGATCTTAAAACGGGGATATCAAGAACCTTTGATTATATTAAAGCTAGAGGTGCAAAACCATTTGATTATTATATTAATGTGGAAATTTTAAATGAACTTACTCCGTCTACTTGGATAAAAAAAGAAATATAAGGTTAGTGACCAGGAAAATCTATTAAGCTCTCTGTAAAATAAGATTTATCTTTTAATTTTTGATTTCCACCAAGATCGAATAGGTTGATTATAAAAATAAATCCAGCAATTTTTCCACCAGAAATTTCTACTAGTTTTGCTCCAGCTTCAGCGGTACCACCAGTAGCTATTAGATCGTCAATAATCAAAATATTTTCATCTTTATTTATAGAATCTTTATGAACTTCTATTGTGGCCTTTCCATATTCAAGCTCAAAATCAACAGAGTATTTATCAGCTGGTAGTTTATTTTTTTTTCTCATCATAATTAGAGGTTTTTTTAATTTGTATGATACTGCTGAAGCAAATACAAACCCTCTGGATTCAATAGCAGAGATTTTATCAAATTTTATTTTCTTTGAAACTTCAACGATTCTATCAATTGAATAATTAAAAGCTTCAGGATTTTTTATTAATGTAGTTATATCTCTAAACAAAATACCTTTTTTTGGATAATCTGGGATAGATCTTATATATTTTTTTAAGTCCATAAATTTTAATTAATTTTTAAACTCATAACCAAGCTCAAATTGATTATTTGGCATTAAGCATTTATTTTTAAAATGCTCTTTCCAATTTTCTTTAATTTCGTAATCCTTTTTTTTATGTACAGAATAATACTGGTAAAATGAATATGGAAGTCCTGACACTTCCCATACTTTAAAATATAAAAATTTGGATATATTTTCAAATATTTTCATATAATTCTTAATTTGCGATTTTTCCATTTCACATAAATTACCTATTGATATACTTATATCAAAAACTTTTTTGTTAAAAAGATTCAATTGATGGGGAAGAACAAATAAAATATCATTATTATCTAAGGCTTCCATCATCTCTTTTTGGCTATTGACCTCAACACAAATCTTAATTTTTCTATCTTTAAAAAATTCTCTTAAGTTCTTTAATGAAAAATATAATGATGGAGGAAGGTCAGATATTACATATTTAGCTTGAGGCTCAAGAGACAATATCATGTTCGCAGTTCTTCCATACCCAGCACCTAGCTCCAAGATTTTAAGAGGTTTCTTTGCATTTTTAGCTAGGGATTTAATTTTACCATACTCTAGCAAAGATATTAATAACTGTTGCGTGATTAATTTTTCCCCCACCTTTAAGAATGGATTATATTTTTTGTATATTTCTTTATTAATATTATTATAGTTATTAAATAAATCTTTATTTTTTACTTTTTCATACAGGGCAAGAAGAGCAATATTATGTTCTATTGATTTTACTTCTGACATATCGGGATGTATTTTTGAAGATAAATCTGGATATTTTTTTAAAAGCTCTGATTTAAATTTTGTTAAATTTGTTTCGTCTTTCAAACTTTCCTCTACAGAGAATTTATCTAAAAATGTTAATCCAGAATAATCTACTCTTGAAATTAATTTTAAAGGATCAGTTTCTTCCGATAGTGTTGTCATGTAATTAAAGTGATTAATTATGCAGTGTCTCCAAAATTTTGACGTCCAAAAATAGCTTTCAGACTGAATGAATAGATCGGTCATTTTTATTAGCTCTTCAGGAAGATTTTTTTTATTCAACCCTAACCAGAATTTTTTTAGATTTCTTCTTCTTAAATAAGCGTTTTTAAATGTAGACCAAAACGATTTTGGCTTATGCAGAGAAGTTCCGCTTTTTTTTAAAAAGTTAAATAGCATTTTTTTTGAATAAATTATAAAAGTAAGTATAAATCAATAATTAAATAATGAAAAAAAGAAAACTTGGAATAATTGGTGGTAGTGGAGTTTACAAAATAGAGGGTTTTAAAAAAAACAAATGGAAAAGAGCAAAAACTTCTTGGGGAAATCCTTCAGACGATCTTCTTTTAGCTAATTTTGAAGGTGAAGATTTATGTTTTGTTCCAAGACATGGCAGAGGCCATAGAATAAATCCGACAAACATAAATTTTAGAGCTAATATTGATTCATTAAAACAAGAAGGTGTCACTGATATTTTGTCAGTTTCAGCAGTTGGTTCATTAAAAGAAAACTTAAGTCCGGGCACCTTTGTGATAGTTGACCAATTTATTGACAGAACCTTTTCTAGAACAAAAACATTTTTTGATGAAGAAATAGTAGCACATGTTTCAATGGCAAAACCTACAAGTAAAGGCTTGGGGCAATGTTGTGAGGCTGCTTTAAAAAAATTAAATATCAATTATCAAATGGGTGGAACTTATGTCGTGATGGAAGGACCGCAGTTTTCAACATTAGCCGAGTCAAATTTATATAGATCATGGAAAGCAGATGTAATAGGCATGACAAATATGCCCGAAGCTAAATTAGCTAGAGAAGCTGAAATAAGATATTGCACAGTCGCAATGGTTACCGATTATGATTGTTGGCATTCTGAACATGACGAAGTTGATGTTGCTATGGTTATCAAAACTTTACAAAAAAATGCTGAGAACGCACAGAACATGGTTAAAGAAGTTATTAAAACTTTTAAAAATTTTTCAGTTGATAAAGATCCCGCAAACAATTGTTTAGATACAGCTATTATTACTGATCCGAAGCTAAGAACTAAAAAAACAATAAAAAAATTACAACATATTGCTGGAAGAGTTTTGAAAAAATAATGCATATTAATGGGAAAGAATTTAGAACTATTTGGTTTGAGAATAATATTGTTAAAATAATAGACCAAACAAAACTTCCTCATCAATTTATAATTAAAGATTTAAAAACC
>MDTB01051510.1_pt1 | contig 16358 bp, 12 predicted proteins | sample 811161 | NCBI WGS metagenome assembly MDTB01 (sample SAMN05326650, study PRJNA326480) | marine metagenome | isolation source: seawater | place: Mediterranean Sea | collected 2009 | reverse complement strand
GGTAAACCGTATTTTATATTTTCAGATATTTCTTTACATACTAGAAATATTTTAAAAAACAGTTCTGTATCATTATGTGTGACAGAACATGGATTTAAATCTGCAAGTGATTCTAGAGTTAGTATTACTGGAGACTTGAAGAAAGTTGATGATGATGGTTACTATAAAGAAAAATATTTGAAGTATCATCCGGATGCTGATTGGATTACATTTCCAGATTTTAAGGTTTATTTAATGGAGGAATTAAAAGATATATCTTTTATAGGAGGATTTGGTAGGGCTATCAAGATAAAATTAGGAGATTACAATTGTGCACCATGTGATCCATTAATTTTCAAAATGGATGAATTAGTAGATTTTGTTAACTCTAATTTTTACAATTTACTGTTAGAATATATTAGGATAAAATTAGATAAAAAAGTCGAAAAGATAATAATAAAAAATCTAGATTCAAATGGTATTAATATTATTTGTGACATGTATGACATGTTAAGAATTCCATTTAAAACAAGTGTTTATACAGATGTAGATTTGAAAATAGCTATATTAGAATTATTACAATAATGATATTTTTTTGATCATTAGTGAAGAATAATTTGAATTTACTAGGTGAACATTGCCATCACTAATATTTTTTTTTAAAAACCCATCTTTATCACAAGAAAAATTATAAATATCAAAAAAATTATACTTGAGTTTCTTACAATATTCTTTTAATTTTTTATTCATATAGAGTGTGTATGTTTTTCTTTCTTCGTTTGTTCCGATAAAAGGATAATCATCATTAGTTTCAATAAATCTTGTAGGAGGAACAACATTATAAACACATACTTTAATATTATCAAATTGTCTTACATTTTCTTTTATTGCTCTAAAATAATTAATAACCAATTTATCAATAACATCAACATATGAAAAGTATTTATTAATATGTTTATGAACATGGTTTCTACAATCAATTTCGCCATAACAAAAAATTACTATATCATTTTCTTGAACTCCAAAATCTTTGATGTTAAGTAATTTTTTTTTCAACTTACCAAAAGAGTACATTAATTTAGGGCCTCTATAATTACATACAATATTAATATCAGAAATTTTTATGTCATTCCAATGAGAATATTCACCGGATGCATGGCTATCACCAAATGTATGTACTGTAATCATAATATAATCATACTAGAATTAATTTTTTTGTGATTAACGTGGTTAGGTAAAATAAAGTACCTCCCCAGAAAGAATCTATAACTGCTAATTTTAGATCCCAATCTTTAATAAGAGCAAAAGTAGTGGTGTCATAAACCCCATAAATTACAAATCCTAAAATAAAAGCATCAAGTAAGTTTTTGCTAGGATCATTTAATATAAAATAATTTAATCCAAGAATTAATAGAATATAGCATAATAATGCTGATATTGTTCTAACTTTCATTGGTGAATTTTGAATTTTTTGTATCATTTTAGAATATTTATCTTTGATTAAGGAGATAAAAATCATGTCTAAAATTAACATAACAATACTAGAAATTAAAATTTTTTTGTACATTAAAAACTTGTAGAAAAAAATTTATTTATTTTTTCTTAATCTTACATTTTGGATCAATTATTAATGATTCTTTTTTACTTGTTTTGGGAATTATATTTAAAACACATTTTGATTTAACACCATACAAAGGGTCTGTACAACCTTTTTCCTTAACAGTTGTTTTTGTTGTTTGGTTATTGAGACATCTTGCTCTAAAATGTTCGTATCTATCTCTAACTTGATCATAAGTAAGTGTTGAATTTTTACCCAAATTTTTATTAACTTGTTCATGTAAATTATAGACGAACTTTGATAATGTTTCTCTATTTTTAAAATGTTTTTTATTAAATTTTAAATTTTTTAAATTATCTTTATAGTTATCTCTGCAAAATCTACAAGGCAATACATGTTCCAAACTTTTGAAATAATTAAAATAATTATCTTTTTGTTCTTGAGTTGGTTTAATTGGATAGTTAAAACTAATTGTATGTAGGGTGTGCCATAATGGTGGTCCCCATACAGAAGTTAGCATTCCATCGCCTGAATTAAAATGTTCTTTATTAAATATGCTCATTATAAATGATTAGATTTTATTTATATGATGTTAGAAAAATGGTTAAAACTTTTAAAAAAAAGTTTTTATTTATTTTTAATTCTATTAATGAAAATTGGTTTCCAAGGAGAAAATAATTGTTATAGCTTTCAAGTTATCCGTAAATATTTAAATAATGACTTGGAAAATATTGGTTATAATAGTTTTGAATCTGTATTTGAAGCTTTGCATTATGAAACAATAGATTTTGCTGTTTTACCAATTGAAAATTCCATAGGTGGATGTATTTTTGTAAATTATGATCTATTTTACAAATATGATGTAAAAATTCATTGTGAATTTCATCATGAAATAAAACATAGTTTGTATTCTTCAAAAGATTCTAAATTATCAAATTTAGATAAGGTAATTTCACATCCGCAAGCACTACAACAGTGTTATAATAATATTCGTAAAAATAACTTGAATCCTATAGAGTTTTGGGATACGACAGGGTCATTAAAAGAAATACAAGATAAAAATGACAAAACTTTAGGGGCAATAGGTCCGCCTAACTTAGGAGAGTTATATAATTTAAGAGAGTTAGTTAAAAATTTTAATGATCAAGATAAGAATATTACTAGATTCTACTTAATAAGTCTAAAAAAATCCAAAAGAATACAAAGTGATATAATTGATTCAACTTTGTTGAATAATTTAAATGTTGTAAAAAACAAGTTTAGTTGTTATTTAATTTCAAAAGATGAAGTTGGTATTCTTGGAGATTATTTAATTGAATTCAAGAATAAAAATTGTAATCTAACTAAAATAGAGAGTAGACCTTATTTAGGAAAAGACAGAGAAGTATTTTCATATATATTTTATATAGAGGGAGAATACAAATCTATTCATAAAGATAATTTATATGATACGAATGGAATAAACTTTTTTGGAAAATTTCCTTTACTAGAGATTGGGAATATTAAAGAAAATGATAATAATATATTAAAAGTAGGTATTATCGGTTTTGGAAGATTTGGACAATTTATAGGAAAACAAATGGTTAACTATGGATTTGAAGTATACGCTACAAGTAGAACAGATTATTCTGAAATAGCAAAAGAACAAAATATTATTTTTTTGAATAAAAAAGATTTCCTTAGAGAAACGAAGTTTCAAGTTATAATTATTTCTACATCTATCCTTAGTTTTGAACAAGTTGTTAATTCTTATCCAAAAGAGTTTTGGGATGATAAATTAATAGTTGATGTATTATCTGTAAAATTATTTCCAAAACAAATATTTGACAAGTATCTAACAAATAATAGTAGTATATTACTAACCCATCCAATGTTTGGGCCGGATTCCACGAGAACGATTGGTAATATAAATGATTGGAATAAAAAGAATTTTGTATATTGGAAAGATAAAAGTATACATAATGATTACATTAATGAATTTCTAGATTTTTGGAAGTATCAAGGTTGTAATATGATTGAAATGTCCCCTGATGAACATGATGAACTAACTGCTAATTCCCAGTTTTTAACACATTTTATTGGAAGGACATTAGAGAACTTGAATTGTAATAATACAAAAGTTGATACTGATGGATACAAATCTCTAGTTACCATAAAAAATCATAGTATAAATGACAGTTGGGAATTATTTTATGGCTTAGCCAAATTCAACCCAAAATCATTTGAAACTATAGAAAAATTAAAATACCAAATGAATATTCTAGAGAATAAAATTTTATATCCAAATGGAAAAGAGATTAAACAATCAGAAACTGGATTAATGTTTACAAAAATTAAAAAAATGAAAGAAAACGGTAAAGACATTATAAATAGTGCAATTGGTGTACCGACTTGGTATCCAAATTCAAAAGATTTAATATTAGATTTTAATTCGGAATATTCAACTTCAAAAGGAAACATGGATTTAATAAAAGAGTTAGTTAGATATTACAATAATTCTTGTATAAATGAAGAAAATATTATGATTACATCGGGAGCAAAACCAGCTTTATATTTGTGCTTTAAACTGTTAACTAATGTTAGTACTAGATGGATTCTGCCTAAACCGTACTGGGTTTCATATCCAGATATGATTGAAAGTTTAAATGGATCAATAATATTATTAGAAGAAGACTTTAAATTAGAGAATATAGAGAAATTATATACAGGTGATAGAATAAATGGTATGATATTATGTAATCCAAATAATCCTACCGGCATTATATACGATGATTCATTTATTGAAGGTATAATTTTACTATCAAAAAAATATGACAAGTACTTAATTATTGACGAAGTATATTTGCCATTGACAAACAAAACTAGTTCATACATGATAGCTAATAAAAACAAGTACGATAAGATAATTATTGTTTCGAGTTTCTCTAAATATTGGGCACTTCCAGGATGGAGAGTTGGATGGATTTTATCAAATCAAGCCATAGTAAGCAACCTAGTAAAACTACAATCAACAATAATTGGATGTACATCAAATCCTAGTCAACAGGTTTGTAAAAAACTATTAGAAGAAAAGTATAATCCAAATTTATCATTTTTGAATATAGCAAAAGATGAATTATCAGAATTATTTAAACAAAAAGGTTGGAAAGTTAAAGATAATACATACACTTCTATGTATTTGTTTCCATATAATAATAGTGTTGACATAAGTGAACTAGTCGATTTATTATTAGAAAAAGGATTAGCAGTAATCCCTGGAAAATCTTTTGGTTCTAAAAATAATATCAGAATAACATTACCTAATGATATTCTAACATTGAACAATATAAAATCAATATTAAATGAAAACTTATGATTGATCGATTCCATATAAGCTAATTAATTCATTTACTTTTGTAATATAATTGACTTCAGCATCATGTGTTGATAGTCCTTTATATTTTAACCAACTAGTATGCTTGGCTTGACCTTGGAAATCAAGAAAACCAGGTTTATCATTATTATTATCACCAACAGTAGCTTGTTTAAAAAGACCATATAGTTCTTTTAATTCTTCATCGTTTGGTTTTACTTTTAGTCTTTTTACAATATCAGCTGCTAACAAAAATTCTTCTGAATTCTTACCCATAATATATTGTAAAATTACTTTAATTCTTTAAATTAATTAAGCATTGCTATTATGTTGTAAAGCAGATAATTGAGCTTGAATACTTTCCATTTCTTCCTTTGACAAATTTTGATCTGCTATCTCTTCTTCCTCATCTATTTTATTATGTTTTAATTTTGGAGTTTCAGAAGGCAATTCAATATCGTCAACTTCTTGTTCTTCTTGAGAATTACCAAAAATTTGTTCTTGTTGTAAACCTTGTAACATTTCCACAGGAACAGTTACGTATCCTGGAGGAGGTTCGGGAACATCGGTTTCATCGCTGTAATCATCATTGTTTTTTGGCTCTTTTTTTACTTTTTGACTTTTTTTTGAAAGTTTTGTATAACAATAAATAACTGCAATTAATACTAGTGCCGCAATTAGACACAATCCTTTTTTAGATAATAGTAATGATTTTACTTGATCAAATATTCCATTTTCATTTGTAGCACTAATTTCACTTTCTATAACGTTAGATAGTTCAGATTCTGACATATATTATAAGTAATATATTTTTTATTCCAAATTAACGTTCGTTTAACACTTGGTATTTCAAAAATATTGAATTAAAGTCATATTATTTTTATTGATTATTATAAAATGTCTAAAGTAAAATGTATTACACGTCATCTTCTTGGTTATTTAAGTGAAATTATTTCTAATGATATTAACTCATTAAATAATTCATGGTTAGTCGATGCTAAAATGAACCTTTATAAAATTAGACTATATGAAGATGGTTATTTAATATCGGGAGGAACAGAATATCCGGAAGAACTAGAAAAATTACCAGATGACAAGAGTTTTACAGATTTAAATTTGTATTTAGAAAGAGTTAATAGAAATCAATACGTAACATCAAAAAATCAAATTTTTAAATTTAGCTTTAATATAAAGACCACTGTATATCACTATTTTTTGAAAAATCTAAATGAAGAACCAAGATACTTTACAGACTATGTTTTAACTAGTAAAAAAAGAAAAAGAAGTTATTCTAATGATTATGATAATAAACTAAGAAGTTCGACGAGAGTAGATATTGATTGGTCTAAGATGGTGGCAGCATCAAAAGTTAGAAATTATTTATTGGGGGACACATTAATAGATTGGCTACAAGAATATAATGTAACAAGTATCAATCAAGATGTTTCAAAGATAATTCCAAATTCAAAAAACAAAGCTAAAGTTTTTAGAGATAATGATTACACAGATGAGTTTACTAAACATATTATGGACCAGGGAATTACTTTTGAGAAAGAAGTGATAAAAATATTAGATACTAAAGAGACAATTGTTCAGGCATCAGAAGCTTTTCAAGCTAAAGAAATAAGAAATTTTGAATACACTAAAAAATTAATGAAAGAAGGCGTAGCAATAATATATCAAGCAGTATTACATAATTATGAAGACAAAACGTATGGATGTCCAGATTTATTAGTTAGATCAGATAAAATTAATGACATTTTTGGTTATGAGGTATTATCAAAGGAAGAATTGTCATTAAAAAAAGAAAGTTTACTTGGAACTAAATTTTATTATGTTGTAGTCGATATTAAACATTCAACACTACATTTCAATGTTGATTTTGAAACATTGCGTAATAAAGATAGTATACCGGCATATAAAGGTCAATTATTTGTATACAATCAAGCTTTAACAAGAATTCAAGGGTTTAATATCAATAAAGCATTTATATTAGGGAAAATGTGGTCTTATAAAGATAAAACCGGAACTGATTTTCTTAAAAAATTAGGAGTAATAGATTTTAATAACTTTGATTCCAATTATGTATCACAAACAAAAGATGCTATTAAGTGGATTCAAAGAGTAAGAACAGAAGGACATAATTGGGTATTATCGCCAACTCCTTCTATACCAGAGTTGTACCCAAATATGAATAATGAAAGGGATGGAAAATGGAAATCATTAAAAAGAGAATTATCAGAGCAAATCAATGAGATAACAGCTTTATGGATGTGTGGAGTAAAAAATAGGATTATAGCACATGGCAATAATGTGACAAGTTTTAAAGATCCAGAGTGTACTGCTAATACTCTTGGTTTCAAGTCAGGAAAAATACATGATACTTTAAATCAAATAATTGATATAAATAGGTCTCTGGATGAACAGGTATGTCCGTCAAAAATTAAAACAGATATGATTTGTGGAAAAAATTGGAGAAACATTCATGAAGAGAGTTTAGAGTTTTATTTGGATTATGAAACTATGAATTCAAATTTGGGTCATATAATAATTGAAGACAATAACATAGGATATCAGGATAATCAATTTATATTTCAAATTGGAGTAGGATATATTAAAAACAAAAAATGGACTTATAAATCATTTATTGCACCAACAAAAGATTTATTAGGAGAGATAATTATGATAAATAAATTTTGGGATCATATTGAAAAGGTTAAGAAAGAAGAGAAAAAGGACAAAGAGCATTTTGTTCATTGGTATAACGCTGAGCCAATAAGTTATCATAAATTACAAAATAGAGTAAAAAATATTGGATCTGTAATAAAGAATAAAGATTTCTTAGATTTATACAAGTTATTCAAAGAAGAACCAATAACAGTAAATGGATCATTAAATTTTTCATTAAAGTCAGTAGCAAAAGCTATGAATAAACATAAATTAATTAAAACCAATTGGAACAGTAATAATCCATGTAGCAATGGTTTGAATGCAATGTTGCTTGCTCACAAGGCGTACAAAGAAAGTAAAGGTAATTTAGATGAGACTAACGTAATTATGAATAACATAGTTCATTATAATCAAGTAGATTGTAAAGTATTATGGGAAATTATTACATATTTAAGGGAAAATCAGTAATATATACTATAATATGAAGTTGAAAAATTTGATTGATTTAAATCAATTTTGTTGGTTTCATTTGTAGAATTTACTAGTCCATAGTCTAAAATAGCATTTTTGATTATAATACTAGTATTACTATTTGATTCGATGATATTATTAAGTGTATTAACTAATTCTATTTCTTTATTTGAATCAACTTTTAAATATAAAGATGCAATTTTATGAGCTATTATAAAGTTAATAAAAGTTTTTTTATCAACATCAGGAATCAAATCTTGATAGTAAGTAAAGAATTTTCCAGTAGATATTGTAAAGTTTTCAACATATTTCATAATCCAAATTAATAAATTATTAGAATCTAAATTTAGATTTTCATGATTTTGAGATATTATAGAAATTAATAATTGATCTTCTATTATCTCTCTCTTATTTTTATCAAAATTATTTTTTATAATCATAAAATTATATTTACTTGATATTTCTGAAATATCTTTATTTACGCTATCTGCAACAATTTGAATTTTGGGAATCGAAAAATCATTATTATAAACAGAATTGTTTAAACTTATAGATAAAATATCATTCCAATTTTCATCTAAATTATCTGTCATGTTTATTATTTTAGTGATTTTGTCATTTTTAAAATAATTAGTAATGATGGAAGTTATTGAACTTATCGGATAATCCCAATAGCAAATTGTTAGCTGTTTAGAATCTTTTGATTTTAGTTTTATTTTTTTAATATTAGGAGCAACAACTTTTACATCATATTCCCCTTTTGAATAAGCAAGAATTTTTTCTTCTTTAGTTTCAACTAAACATTTTGGATTACTTTTCCCTATTCCAATAAAAGTAAACTTTCCATTTGTAGAAATTCCTATGATACCTTTTTTATCAGTAGATTCAAATTCAACAGGACTATCAACATTAATTTCATCCTTTGGGTGTATCTCTTGTCCGTTCGTAATATTTTTTAAAAATTGAGATGTCATTTCGCTTCTTCTTTTTTTTTGTAATAAATAAGAAAAAACCCCATATCCTAAAGGAACTGTGTTCATTTATATTAAATATACAAAGATATTTTTAAATCTATAAAATATCTGCAAGTTTTTATAGATTTAAGTTCTACTTTCTATACGTATAAACAATTCATTTTTTCAAAACATTCACGAGAAACTTTAAAAAGTTTCTTTTGCTTGAAACTTTAAAAAGTTTCTAATTTAGGAATTTTTAAATTTATATCATTTTAAAAAAATTAGTTTAAAAGGGTATAAACTTTTTATATAAAATGGGATTTGACGGTTTAATATCTTTTCTAATTAGAAATTTACCCAACGATACTTTTGATGAAGTTAATTTAAATAATAATTACAACAAATTGGTATCAAAAAATGTTTTGATTGATATTTCGTTTATATTATATAATTGTTATACAGAGCTAGAAAATGATATAAATTTAATATTAAAGTATATATATGCTTTATCATGTACTGATTACAATAAAATTATACAATTGATAGAATGTGAGATAAAAAAAGAACATTGGAAAGATTTTAATGTTCCTTTAGACGGTGAAACACAAGATGAAATCAGTGATAAATTTATAAATTTCCTTGTTGAAAATGAAAATGAGGTTTTCTTTAAAATATTGTCAATATACACATGTAAAAAACTTGAGAATATACTAGAAAATTTATTTGAAACAGAGTTCATATCTGATATCGTATTGTTTTTTGACAGCATACCTTCGTATTCTAAGATTTTAGAACAGAGAAAAAGAAGAATGAAAAATTATTTAGAATCACAAAATAGGAAAGAATATTATATAAAATATTTTTCTGATTTAGAAAATGATAACGTTAAAGAAAATGAAATAGAATATGACTATTTTAGTTGGTTAAAAAAGAAATTTAATTGTAACAAAATTATTGATTCTAATTCTACATTTGTTAAAAATCTTAAATATTACATTATCAACAATATAAATATAAATAAAATAAAAATTAAAGTAGATGAGGAACAATTTGGAGAAGCAGATTATAAAATTTTCAAATATATATCTCAAAATAAACTTGTAGATAAAATAACTATATTAAGTTGTGATTCAGATTTAGTTTATCAATTAATGTTACAACAACATAATTATTTATACAATAATAATAAAGTAAGTCTAAACTTATTTAAATTTTATATCAATTCGTTTGATTACTGTCAGTATTTCAATGCTAATAAAATATTGGATCATATAAATAGTAATTACTTGGAGGTCAATAATATAAAAGATCAAAAAAAGAATTACTTCTTTTTAGATTTCTTATTAATATTAAATTTTTTTGGAAATGATTTCCTACCAAGTAGTCTTGAAATAGGTCCTGAAATTAGTTTTAATATTTTAATAAAGACTCATTTTAATGCATTAAATGATAAAAATGGAGGAATTATAGTTTTAAACACCAAAAAGAATGGATATAAGATAAATTTCGAAAATTTAAAGTTATGGTTGATTGAATTATCAAAAAATAGTTCTTTCACAAAGATAATATTATTACGTTACTACAAAGTACCATATCAAATAACATACATTTTGACTGATAGATTAAATTTAAGTTTGATAGAGATTAAACAAAAACTACTTGAACCTTATTTAATTTACAAAGGTTACGTTAATAATGATGAAATATTTCAAAATGATATTAGAAAGATACTTTATAAAAAATATTTAAAAGATAATCCAAATGAAGTTCCAAATTCTCCATTCCCAAAATTCAATAACAACAATTTAATATCTTATTTGAATCAATTAGATGATTTACTGGAAAATTACTTGGATTATATGGATTTAGAAAACTTGGGGTTAAAGAATAATTCGTGCAGTATTGAATTAGACAAAAATATGTATCAAAATCTTTATAATTTCATATTAAATGAGTCATATATTAGCAAAAATATAAAAAATTTATCTTTTGATTTACAAATTGAAAAAGTAGAAAGTAGGCAGATTAAAGATTATTTATTAATGTTACATTTTATAGTGGTAAATTTTTTCAATGATATGGAATTTTACAAATCAACAAACTTGACAAGATATCCATACAAAAATATTCCATCTTTGGATTGTATAATTAATTTTTTAAATATAAATGAAGGTAAAAATCTTGAGGTAGAATTTAATAAAATTATAGAGTCGAACATATTAAAAAAAGAAAAATATTTTGATTCAATTTTACATCATTTAATTATTACCCCCTATTTATTAGATTCTAATTACATAGATCTTTTGGAAAACAAAGAATTGTTAAAAAAAATAATTAAAAATTTTAATGATAAATTAAATATTATTTGGGCTAATTCAGATAATGATGAATTTGACAAAATTGATCCAAAAATTTTATTAAAAGAATGGTCAGATATTCTATACAAAATAAATCAACAAAATAAGTTAGAATCAAGAAGCAATTTATTAATTGACCTATAGAATTAGATATGATTCTATTTAAAAATTGTTTTTTTATAGCATATTAATATGGAAATAATTTTACCTAAAAATGAGAAAAGGGAATTTGCAACAGGAGTTTTAGACAATGGTATTTCTTATATAAATATTCAAGATAAAAATTTAGACAGGAGTATTGTAACAGTATCTGTAAATGTAGGTAGTTTATCAGATCCAAGAGATTATCAAGGATTAGCTCATTTTTCAGAACACATGCTTTTTTTGGGAAGCAAAAAATATCCAGGTGATGAATCTTTTTCAAAATTTTTAAATGAAAATGGTGGCAGTTCAAATGCTTATACTGCTGATTTTCAAACAGTTTACTATTTTAGTGTTTTTAATAAAAAATTAAAAGAAGCTATTGATCGTTTTTCAAGATTTTTTATAGATCCCTTATTTGATAAAAATTCGGTAGATAGGGAAATAAATGCTATTGAATCAGAGCATATGAAAAACATTCAGCAAGATAATTGGAGAATGAATTATTTTATGTCGATATCATCAAAAAAGGATAGTTTGATTAATAGATTTAAAACAGGAAATTTATCTAGTCTAAAAAAAGATGGAGTTAGAGATGCAATGATATCTTTTTACAAAAAACATTATGTTTCATCAAATATTAAAATAGTATCAGTATCATCTTTAGATAATAATGAAGTTAATAAATATATTCAAAAATCATTTTCAAATATAGAAAGAAAAGATGCAATAGAATTAAAATTGTCAAAGCCATTTTTTGAAAAAAAGAGTCAATCACATTTTTTAAAAAGTATTGCTAAATATCATAGTTTAGTTTATTATTGGGAGATTCCGGAATATAATCCAAATTATATTTACACTCATTCTCCTTCAATAATTTCACATGTAATTTCAAGTGCTAATGAAAAATCTTTGAGCAATTTTTTGAAGAAAAAAGGACTAACTAAATATGTTATTTCGTATGTTCATGATGAGGGCATTTTCATAGTTAACTTTCAATTAACTAAATTTGAAAATTGGAAAGAAGTTGATTCTTATTTTAGATATTATATGGAAAATTTAAAGAATAGTAATTGGGAAAAGATTGGTGATTATTTCAAAAAGAAAGACAAAGTTTTATTTAATTATTCTCAAAAAATTGATTCTGAAGACATAGGTTCTAAATTAGTTGAATCTTTACTTCAGTACCCACTAAAAAAATCATACATAGGGAGTGATGTTATAGAAAAAGTTGATGTTGATCAAATTAATAATTTACAAGATGAATATTTAAATTTTGATTTAGTTTCAATAATACTATCAACAGATGAATACCCAGACGATAAAAATATTAAATTTATAGGAGAGAAGAAAACAGAACAATATTATAATTTAGACTATAGTAAAGTTGAATTACTACTAGGAAAACCAAAAGAATTCGATTACGAAATAGTAAAAGATAATCCTTTTTTAGAAATAAAACCTAAGATTATAATTAATGATGATCATGATACAATACCTAAGAGTTTAAATATTGGAAACACAAAGTCAATGTTTGGTAATGTTTTTAAATTTGGTGAGTCGAGTATTTTCTGTTTATTATCTTTTACAAATTTAGAGTTTATATCAGATATTAAAACTTATGTTAGTACCTATCTTTTAGCTTCATATATAAATAACAAAATCGTTGAGGATTTTAATTTAGCTAATCAAATTGGTTTTTCTACAGGACTATTTTTAGATGATAATAGTTCTATATTCAAGATTCAACTTGTTGGCTTAAACGATAAATTTGATGAATATTTTGGAATGATATTAGATTATATTAAAAATTTCAAATACGATTTAGAAGATAGTACAATGATTTTATCTATAATAGATTCTTTAAAAGATGGTTACATGAATATACAAAAGAATAATCCTTGGAATTATAGTTCTTATTTACAATTTAAAAATATTAATACAAATTTTTATTCGATTGAAGAAATGATAACATATTTGAATAGTTACAAAGTAGAAAATTTTGCATATGAAGTAAGTGCTACTAAAAATAGAATATTATATCAATCCAAATTAAATAGTTTTTTCTATGGAAATGTAACAAAAGAGGATTTATTTGGCAATGATTTAAAAAATGAAAACATGAATAAATTAAATATGTTTACAAATATAGAAAAACCTAGAAACATGTTAAAAATACTAGAGGATATTGATGAAATTCATCCAAACAAAGAAGAAAAAAATAACTTTGTTAGATATTCCTTTTTGATAGGTAAATTTAATCCATTAGAAAACTTAAAACTATTGGTTCTATCAATAGCTGCATCACAACCTTTTTATGATGAATTAAGAACGAAAAAACAATTTGGTTATCTAGTAGCAAGTTATTCTATAAGAATCCAAGATAATTATTATTTAGTTCAAAAAATACAATCAGTTAAAAGCATTAATGAAATATGTGAGTCAATAGATAAATTCAATATAAATTTTTTGAAAAATTTAACTGAAGAGGAGTTTAATAAATATTTAAAAGCAGCAGTAGATATGTTAAATGAAAATGAAAATACCACAAGAGAATTATTTAACAAATTTTCTATTGAAGTAATTGAAAATAAATTTCAGTTTAATAGAGAAGATTTACAATTAAAGAAAGTAAAAGACCTTACATTTGATTCTTTCAAACAATTTTTTAAAGAAAAAATATTAGATGTCGATCCTGTTAAATTGATTATTAGAAACCAATCAAGTTGAGCTTAGAAATTCAAATAATTCTTTAAAGTCAATTTTAGAATTTCCATTCCCAATAACAGGACAATCATCTGGAGCTTTGAAAAATAAGCATTTTTGGTCGCCTCCTGTAATATCCTGTTTACATATTGGACAAACTGGAGGACTAAAGTCACTAGATGGATAAATTTCCACATCACTATAGCTGTACAAATCGTATTCTAAAGCTGCATTCATTTTTACTTTACTAGAAATTTTTCTTACGATAAAATTCATATTTTTTACTATCATATAAATTATATGTTTAAGTAGTATATTTTTTTTTCAATATTTTTGTCTAATTGATACTATCACACTTGATTCGTTCTTCATCATCTGGATAATTATTTCCTTCATAAAATATTTCACAATCTATTGCTTTTTCTTTTAGAACATTTTCAAATTGTTTAACTAATTTCTGTTTTTTCTTTGCTAAACTCCAAATATATTGATCTATTGTTCTTATCTTAGGATGAGTAGATAAATATAAAAATACATCAACATATCTTCTTCTTTTTTGTAAATCTTTGTGAGAACAGAATCTTATAGCTCTTCCAATAATTTGCTGTAATCTTGAAAAGTTCCAATATGGTTCCATTATATGAACTTGTTCGACTCTTAACAATGAAACTCCTTCTTTAATTGATGGCGAACCTAAAATTATTTTTATTTTGGAACCATTTTGATTTTCTTTTTGATTAAATATGAACTTGATCTCTTCTTTCAAACTATGAGATTCATCTCCTGACCATACTGCATATGTTTTTTCTCCCTCTCCAAAAGTTTTATAATTTCTAAAGCCATGGTATTCAATAAATTTTACGAAGGATTTTATTCCACCTATATCTTTGAAATTTGAATAAACAAAAACTGGACCTTCTGATTTTCTTAATCTTTGATATATTTTAAAGAATTTTACAGAATAATCTCTAATATTTTGAATCATAAGAGATTCGTTTTTTAAAGATGTATAACCCATTAATCCAATACCTTTATTTGGAAATGAAATATTTGAAACTATTCTAGGACCAATAAAAAAATCATTAGGTAGTTGTAATATATCAACATTTTTAAAAGATCCTTTAATAAATTTATCTTCAGTTGATAATGCACTCAAATAACTTTTATATTGAAATTCACTCATTTTACATTTTACGGTATTAAATCTTTGTTCAGGAAATGAATTTGGAGGAGCTCCACGATAATAAGAAACCATTCCTGATATTAAATTTTTAAACTTATCGAGATTCTTAGCATTGTAACTATATTCACCTCTACTTTTTCTTAAGCTTAAAAATTTTTTATTAAATGTAGCTCCAATTGGTATTGGTTTTTCAGGTTTTAACAAATTTAAAGTAAGCGCAATTTCTACAGGTTTGTCAAATATTGGTGTTGCAGAAAGTAAAACAACTCGTGTGTCTTTATCAGAACTATCAATTGAACTTTTTAAATTTTTATAAAAAGAACCATCTTCAGATATCATATTTTGAACTTCATCTATAATCAATAATGTATTTTTTAATTTTATTTTATTTTGTTTAACCAAATCATTAAATTTATGGTAAGAATAAATCGTATAAACTTTATCTATCTTTTTATTACTCCTTTCAATAATACTTTGAAAATTACAATCAGAAGGTTTTAATTTTTGGATTAATTTTCTTGATTTACTTGAAATATAATCATCACCTGGACATTCCGATCTTAATTCATCTCTGAAATTACCAATTAAAGCAGCTGGTAATATTATCATAATATTCATTTTATTTTTTAATTTTTCAGCAATACTTATAGCAGTACAAGTTTTACCAGATCCAATTTTATGATAAACTAATATACCATTAATTTTAGATTGTTTAAAAAACTCGCTAAGAAATTTTTGAGATATTTGTAATTTAAATTTTTTTGGTAGACATAATTCTTTCATTGATTTTTTGTTAGGTTTAATTTTAAATTTATTTTGATCAATAAAGTTTTCGTCTTTTGAATTCATTAAAAACTATTAGAAAAAAAATTGATTTTGGGAAAAAAATTGATTTTAGGAAAAAAATTGATTTAACCATTTTATAATAATATAATACAATAATATGGATAAACAAGAGTCTAATGAATCAAGTAACACTCATGAT